>JGI12210J13797_10070369_pt1 | contig 71141 bp, 60 predicted proteins | sample ElkSlonscriptome_3_FD_13797 | JGI IMG/M metagenome (IMG submission 13797) | reverse complement strand
GGTGCATTGACCAGTTGCGGATCGACGGACAGGTTGCCTGCCTCGAAGTCGGCCTGACCAACACGCCGGAGGAAATTATTGTTGTAGACGTGGAAAATCCCGCTGACCGAGGTGAACAGGTCCGGTGTGTCATTGGCCCAGAACAGGTTGTTGGCCACCAGAACCTGAGGCAGCGTACCTGGCAGGCTGAATCCGAAGTAAAGCGCTGAGGCATCGTCGGCACCGGTGGACGGTAAGTCATGGGCGTTGTACATGAAGGTGTTGTTGACGAAATACAGACGGATGTCTCCGCCTGCAATACTTGCCACGCCTCTGCCATTTTTGCTTCGATTGAAGACAAAGACGGAATTGCGCACAGTGACCTTGTCTCCGCCGATGACGCGCAAGGCCGAGCCTTGCTGGCCCTGGTTACCGCTGAACTGAACGCGCTCAATCAGAACCTCACCGCTGAATTCCGACGCAGGCATGGACAGATACAGGCCGCTCGAAAATTGGTCGACCTGCGCACGGACGATGGACAGATTGCGGATTGTGACTCGTCCGCTGCTATCGGCCGATCCGCGAACTTCGAGCACGCCGTTCGTGCCTAGGGAACCTCTGAATCATTATGCTCGGGCGAGACAGGCCTTTGCGGGAGGCTCCGGCTTGGCTTGGGCGAGCGCGGTTTGGTTATTCCAAATAAGCGAGCCCAAACGAGGCGGAGGCCCCGCAAAGGCCTGTCCCTGAGGGGTTTCGCCGGAAAAGCCGCATCTCGCGCGTCGCGCCACTCGGCCGTAGCAACGGCTACTGTCTCTCGCGTCGCACCACACGATCTGCGGCTTTTCCGACTGAAACGCGCTCCGAGCATAATTGTTCAGAGGTTCCCTAGCCCATCCAGAGTGGTGTCATCGGGATCAGCCAGATTGATCAGACACGGGATTCCATTGAAGTCCGACCAGCCACCGGAAAGGGTGAGGTCGAATCCCCCCTCCATGTTGTGGGTGAATTCTCCATCGGTTTGCACGCTCGGATTGTTCGTTGGGTAATCGCCGACGCGGATCCTGATGTCGTCGTTCTCGCCGTTAAACTGAGCGTCATTCAGCGCCTGATTGAGTTCCGTTGAGTTACCGACACAAAAGCTTGCGGCGGCCAGCGGTGGGCTATCCAATGCCGCTGCCGTCAGCAGCATGAATGCCAAAGCGGTCCGCGATCTGGCCGTCTCGATTCTGCTCATCACTGCGTTTCGTCCTTGGGGGTTTGGGGGCTTCAGGGTGATTAATGCCATGGGCCGTGGTTTGCGCACAGGGTTGACCAAGCTTCGTCCAGGTCAGTCATAGGGAATCGCATCGTCTTCAGCGCCTGCCTGCGGCCCGATCGCAACATCTGAAGCCTTGGCTATTTCCTTTGCAACGATCGTCATCTGCTCACTCAATTGCTCCGCTGCCTCGCGCTTATCGCAAATGGGACCTGTGATCAGGGTAAATGGTGTTAGTCCGCGCTGGTCCGTATCAAACCAGCCGACCAGCAGCGGATGCCAGCTCGTCGAGGATGCGACCTGGATCTCGCTGTCGCGAAGTGACCGCGCCACGAGTCGTACCTCCAGCGCGCGCAGACGTGAAAGACCTGCACGACGTGAACGGCGACCGACGGTGATGATGAGCGCGTCATCTTGCGGTCGGAATTCGCTCTTTCGCGTCGACAACCTCAGCGCCAAGAGCAAGCAAAACAGGGCAAGATACACGCCGAAGGCCAACCAGAGCGCGTCGATCAGCCCACGAGCCAGCCCACCGTGGTTCAGGCTGGGTGGTCCGATCCAGGCGGCCAGTATCAGCCCGACACCCGCAACCAAGGCGCCCGTGCTCCATCGGTGGCGTTGGGTCAGCGTCAGCCCCTGGCCGCTTGGTTCCAGCCTGACCTCAAGACCCAGAGCGGATCCCGCCGCCTCCATAGCGTACGGATCTGCAAGCGGGTGCCAGACCGCTGCCTGGTTGCCAGGAGCGATCGATTCGGAAGCAGGCGGCGGGCGATTACCCAGGCGATCAGAGCACAAGCCCCGAGCGGCACCAGAGAGATCGCCATCATCGGCAGACCGCCGAGCAGGTCGTCGGGAATCGATTGGCCTTGCCATGCTGCCGGCGTTCGGGCCGCGCCAGCCAAAAGCATCGCGATCCCAAGCGTTGCCACCGGCAGTAGGAAGACAAGCCGAGGGGCAATCCGAATCTGGCGTCGAGTCATGGTCGCTCCTGATCAGCCCTTGATCATCGCGGTCAGCAGGCTCTGAACCCAGACGACGCCGCCGATTTCGCTCACGAAGATCGCCAGGCCGTTGATCGCCAAGGCACAGAAGGTCGCAGGATGGCGGAGCTTGCCGTACCTTTGAGCCAGGGTCAGGGTCACCGCGATGATCAATCCCTGAGAGACCCAGAGCGCCGGGCCGAGGTCGATATCTGGCCATTGCTCGGCCTGAGCCATGATGAAGACGTTCTGAACGCCGCGTCCGACCGCCGGCATCATGATGATAAAGACCGTCGAGACCAGCCACCAGACGTGCTCTTCCAGCTGCTTGCGGCGGACGATGGCCATGATAACGGCCAGGCTGAACAGCACCACCATGAGAATCTCGACCACCGCGATGCCGTAGAAGAGCTCCGGCTTGAAGGGCCCGAAGCGGACCGGATCGTCGGTGGCCATCTGCACGTAGACCAGGTCCCGATGCATCATGCCTAGAGCGCCGAGCCCGACGCCACCGGCGATAAAGAAACCGACCATGCCTAGCGTTCGATGCAGCGCCATCCGACGATGGGTGGCCAGCCAGGGCTGGATGATCAGAAAGCCATACCAGAGCGTGGCGCACCAGTAGTGGACGTGCACGGCCCAGGTGTTGTCCGTGAAATCCCCCCAGTAGTCCATGCTGATTCCCAGCTGAATCAGCAGCATGGGCAGCAGCATCCAGACAAAGAGCGTCCGGTAATCTTCCAGACTACCGTGCCTTGAGGAAATCGGGCTGTGGGCCTGGATGGGCGCTGCCTTACTCGACACAGTCGGCCTCCAGCTGAAAGGCGTCGCAATGGATGCGATCAACGAAGGTCGACTCCGCGGCACCGATGTCCACGCGCTCACCGATCACGCGCGGGGTGATCAGGTTATTGAAACCGTAGTCACCGTAGCTCCAGGCCTGGTCGATGGGTGGTGTAGTGCCGCGGATCCAGACCGGCTCAGGCAGGCCCGCATCGATCATGGGCGAGCCGGGGAGGGGGGTAATATCCAAAATCTGTGGCGCCAACATTGGTGAGACCGAGAGATTGCCAGTCTCCACGGTTGCGCTGCGAAACTGGTCCTGAATGTTGTTGTTAAGCAGGTAGCTGTCACCAACGGTCGGCAGGCAGAGATCGAATTCCTCGTTGCGCCAGAAGATCGAGTTGACGATCAGCGTCTCGGGGCTGACGCCCGTCTGAGGCGTCGACAGGCTCAAACCAGAGCAGCGCGTAGCCTGGGTGCCGGCATGGACATTGTCGATCATGGTGTTGTTGACGAAAAAGAAGCGCTGGTCGTCGCGGTTCAGCGAGACAAAGATCGTGCCCGCCTCGGTCCGGACCTCGTTGAACATGAACAATGAGTTTCGGATGGTGAGCTGCTGCATGTTCAGCGCCGTTAGGGCGGCCCCAGCACGACCGGAATTGCCGTTGAATTGGACGCGATCGATAAGCACGCGAAGATTGGTCGGGGGGGCGCCGATGTGGACGGCACCGAGGACCTGGTCGTCAGGTCCCCGTCCCGCACTGAAGGTCATGTTCCTGATGCTGACACTGCCGTTTTGAAACGCTGGGGCCGCCGTCATCCGGAGGAGCCGGTGGGTCTGTTTACCAACAATACGGCTCTGGCGAGGATCACCCGTCCGATTGATGCAGCCGATTTGCTGGAAGTCGAACCAGCCGCCGGAGATGCGCAGCGATTCGCCGTCCTGGGACAGGGAAATTTGGAATCCCGTCTCGACCGGGGGCATATAGTCGCCGGCTTTCAGGCGGATTTCATCGTCTTCGCCATTGGTCGATGCGGTGGTGAGCGCAGTGACCAGTTCGGCTGAATTCGAGACGCAGAGAATCGCCGCGCTGACCGAGCCTGACCCGAACAGGAAAAGCGTGAGAATGATGGATCGCACCATGGCTTGTTCCTCGAAAAATAGCGGTTTCGACGCGTTTAATGCCCCCCGGCGCCAGAAGCGCACATCGGATCCGGCCGATTTCATCGTTTTTTTGATCGGGAGAGGTGCCTGGGGAACAGCCAGAACCCCGTCCGAACCCGCGAACCCCGCGCGCGTGGCAATGCCCCCATTTCGTTGGTGTGCTGTGGCTTGTTCTTTGCCTCCTGACTGCAACCAGCGGCGTCACCCAGAGTTCCTTCCAGCTGCTCGATGTTGTCTCCGGCGACTATTCCGGCCTCCCGGCCCAGACAGCCGTCAACGGGACGGAATTCGGTTTTAGCGTGGCCGTTAACGGGGAATGGATGGCCGTTGGGGCGCCGGGAACAATCGTCGACGCTGGCGGCGCCCGCCGCGGCGTCGTATTTATGTTTCGCAATCAGGACGATGAGTGGCAACTGACCCAACGCATTGAGCCATTTTCTCCCGTTGGGCAGGACCCACGCTGCGGCCATAGCGTGGCATTGAGTGGGTCCAATATGATCATCGGATGTCCCGGCGGCTCGGGCCAGTCGCTCAACCTCGAAGGGGGCTATACAAAGTTCTATCGAAGAGAAGCCAATCAGGAGTGGCAATTTCAGAATCAATATGAAGGCGGCATCGGCGATCAGTGCGGAACCGCTGTCGATATCGCCCGCAATCAGTTCTCGCTGTCCAACTCTCTTTTTGCCGTGACTGGCTGTCCTCAAGATGAATCTGCCCAGGGCCGCGCGATTATCTATCTTTTTGACGGCAAACAATGGCACCAGGACACATTCGTCTTTGCCAGTGACGGTGCCAGCGGCGATACCTTCGACGCGGCCCTTGCGATAACCGTGTCCTGCGATTTCGTCCCCCCTGTGACCTTCTTGTGCCAGCCCCGACTTGCCGTCGGCGCGCCGACCAAGCAGCACGAAAGCGCAATCTTGGGGGCGCTGTTTATGTCTACGCGGGAAGCAATTTCAACGAAACCGATATCGTCACCCACGAGTCGCCGACCACCTTCGGGGCGACTTTGTTCGGGATCTCGGACGATATCAACTCATCGCAGCTGCTGGTGGGTTCATCCCAGGCCTTCACAAGCAATTGTCCGAATGCGCCGCGCTGCGGGCGCGTCTTTCGCTGGGAGCGCGAGGGTAGCACCTGGACTTCTCGAATCGGCGGTGGAGCAACCAACGCCGGCGGCACACCGCCGGGTGAGCAGCTGGGCATGCGTTTTACCCGGGCGGTCGCGCAGGGCTTTGACAACTGGATTGCGATCGCGGCCCCGCTAACCGATGGTGGGCAGGACCCCTTTGGTCACACCGTTGAAGGGCTCGGACTGGTCGAACTGCGCCGCGCGAGCAACCGCGACTGGGGTACGAACTGGAATGATACGCAGGATGAGATTCGTCCTGAAAACTTGTTCCTACCCCTGGACTATGACAACAGTCAGTTCGGTACCAGTATCGCCTTCGGCGGGCAACGCTGGCTGGCCGTGGGCGCTCCTCGATGGTCGTCGCTTCCATTTCCTGGTGCTCCCCGCGGCACGGTTTGGATGTATGCCGAACGCGACCGAATCTTTGCCGACCGATACCAATGAGGGCCCGCTTTATCGACAGTGACGAGGGTTTGATTGTGACTGTCGTGGGCCTTCGGCGGTTTATTCTCGCTCATGCTTGATTAGCTTGTTCGGATGAAGGCCAGGCACTGGCCCTGCACGATGAGGCATCAATGGCCGTCATCGACGCGATAAACCTCGGTCATCCTTTCAGCCTGGCGGTTGAAGGTGAAACTCTCGAAAGCCGTCATCGCCTCTAGCCTGGACCCGTCTTCCCACAGGATGTCAGAACGCCCCTCGAGGTCTACATCCGCCAGACCAGCCACGAGCACCCGGGAACGCCAAAGGTCCGGGCCCTATTCAACGCCTTCTGAGGCGGTTGCACTGCCACTATCGCGGAATTGATCCTTGAAGAGGCGATCGACAAACGGGGACTCGACAGCGCCGATATCGACCCGTTCGCCGTTGACTCGGCCGGGAGCGCCGGGCAGGAAGTCCTGGGAACCGTAGCTCCAATCCAGCAGAAACACACCACCCCCAAGGGCAGGGGCCAGCCGCTCCCGATCGATGAGAGGAGTCATGAAAGGCGCCGGCAGCCCCCGATCAATCAGCGGGGAGTCTGCCTCAGGCGTGTAATCGAGCAGAAGGGGTGAAAGTCGCGGGGGCAGCGAAAGATTGTCGGCTGAGTTCTGAACCAAGCCCACAAGCTGCTGGTAGTTGTTGTTGTAGACGTGCTTGATGCCGCCGCTGAAGGAAAAGAACATGTCGGCGAGGTCGTTATTCCAGAACAGGTTGTTGGCGACTAGGGCCTGCGGAATGTCGTCACCCGATTGCATCAGATCGATGTTCAAGCCCGACGTCGCCGAGCCAGAGGGACTGGTCAGATCGGAGCCGTTGGCAATCACCGTGTTGTTGATGAAATACAGGCCCTGATCGCCGGCGCGCAGGAGGATGCGGATCGTGCCACCGCCGCCGGAGGTGCGATTGAACTGGAAAACGGAATTTCGAATGGTCACCTTGTTGCCGCCGTCGGCCCAGATCGCCGCACCGTCGCTGCCGTTGTTCCCCGCGAAACGCACCCGGTCAATCAGGACTTCGCCGGCAAAGCCGCCCTGACCGGCAATCCTGACGCCGGCGATGGTGCTCCCCGCGGCGGCTTGAACGATGCTTAAGTTGCTGATCACCAGGGAGGCGGTAGAGCCGGAGTCGCTCGCGCTCACGGAGATGCCGGAGCTTTGGTCCTCGCCATCGATGACGGTATCGAAAGGATTGCTCAGGAACTGAGTGAAACAGCCGATTTCGTTGAAATCGCTCCAGCCACCGGAGATCGACAGGGACCGGTCGACCTCCAAATCGGCAATGAAGCCAAGACCTTCATTCGAGAAATAGGTGCCGGGACGGAGGCGGATCTGGTCATCTTCGCCGTTGTTGAGCGCCGTCTGGAGAGCGTTCCGGAATTCGGTCGTCGTGCCGACGCAAAACAATGCCGCAGACGCATGGAGCGGCAGGATCAAAAGGAGAAAGATCACTAATCGTGTTGCCATGGTCGGATTCCTTGAGGACGATTCTCTGTGGTCAATGTCAAGGCACGTCGAAACCACACAAAGGAAGAAGCTTCCGGTGTGGGCTCGAGGCCGCCGATGACATTGATCCCTGACATAGCACGGGATTCGAGAACCCCCCCCATTATCGTCGATTCAAATCAGGGCTCCCGACCCTAAAATCGATTGATTTCAACGATCCAGACTCACCGGCGCAACGTGGCTTCCCGACTCCTGCACCTCGAGCAGTCCTCTCGAAGTGGCGGCGGCTCAAATGTAGAAGCGCAGGCCCGACTCAATGGCGTTGTGTGAGTTCAGCGCAGATTCGTGCTCCCCTGCAGCCCATCAGGACTCGTAGGGGAGGGCCTCACCGTCTGCGGCTTCTGGAGGGCCGGCCTTGACTCCTAGCACTGCTGTAAGCTGCTCCGCCATGACCTGCATGTGATCGCGATGCGACTCGGCCCGAAAGCGCTTTTCTTCCCGCGGCCCGGCGATGAGTTTGAAGGGGGTCAAGCCGCGGCGATCGACTTCGAACCAGCCGATCAATGCGGGATGCAGGCGCGTATTCCGGGCCTGCTGAATTTCACTGTCGCGAGTCGACTCGGACAATAAGCGAACTTCCAAAGCGCTGAGCCGCGACAGGCCGAAGCTTTTGCCTCGGCGACCGTCCCGAATCAAGAGAGTATTACTTTCAGGCCTGAATTCGACGCTGTGCCTGGAGATTGGCAGCGCCAGGAGCAGCAGGAACGACCCGATCCAGACCCCCAGAACGGCGAGTCCGACATTGATCGGTGTGACCGCCAGCGTCCCGGCCGCGAGGCTCGGGGGCAGGATCCAGGTCGCGGCCAGGATTAGCGAAAGGGCGACCAGATAGCCAACATGCCAAGGATCCGTGTGAAGAAGCGCAAAAGCGCTCGATTTCGGATCACTCTCGAATTCGATTTCGAGTTTCGAAGCCGCGTCGCCAATACTCGCGGTGTCGAGCTGACCGACCATCGAAAACCGGCCCTGAGACCTGGGTGCAAAAGACGCCGGGGGTGGAAACGGAAGCTTCTGCGGGCGTCGGACGAAAAGCCAGGAAATCAGCAGGAAGGTGCCCAGGGGAATCAGCGACACCGCCATCGTGGCCAGGCCCGAGAGCGTCCCGTCAGCGCTAGCATCACCGCGCCATTCGGCAACGGTCCTCATCGCACCGACTCCCATCAGCGTCAGGCCGAGCAGCCCGGCCGGGAGGAGAAAAAGAAGTCTGAAGGCAATGCGGGTTTGTCGTAGGGTCACGTGGTTCCTTTCGTAGTGGGCGGTGCTTGCGGTGCCGAGTTACTCGGCCTCATCCACATTCCTGACGATCAATGCCCTGAACCCGGCAGAGCGCACATGGTCGATTCTGAAATCACTCGCCACTGAACCCCTCAGAGTCGTTTGAGCTGATCCATCAGGGCAAATCCTTGCAGGGTCACGTCTATCCCTCGATTCAGAGCCAACACTTTGAATTTTTCGCCCATCTCGGCCGGCAGGGTCAGGCGCTTCATCTCGCCGGCCAGGCGAAGGCGCTCGATGTCGTCGGCGCTTTTCTGAAGAAAGTCCTGAATTCCGAGGCTGAGCAGGAAGCCGGCCTGCGAGCTGAAGCCTGTGACCTCAAGGGCGCAATCACAGGCCGCTTCAGCGACGGCTGTGAAGTCGACAAAGGTGGACAGATCGGTCAACCCGGGCCAGACGAAGGGATCGAAGTGAGCCCGATGCCGATAGTGGCAGACCAGCGTCCCTTCTCTGCGATCCGCGTGGTAGTACTCGCGACGCGGGTAGCCATAGTCGATCAGAAGGACCAGCCCCGCTACCAGCGATTCGGTCACGCTGGCCAGCCAGGCGGCCAGGTTCAAGTTGATCTCGCTGGCATAGCCACAGGGCAGGGGGGCGCTCAGATCTTGCTGCAGCATTTCAATCGCGGCACGCAGGCGCGGGCCTGGTTCTGTCAGGCTCCAGGCCAAGCGATCGCCTTCGACCTTGACTCGACGCTCCTGCAGACCTTCCGCGGTCACTTCAAAGGCGCTGACCGGCAGAGCATCAAGGACCTCGTTGGCCAGAATCACGCCCGAGAAAGGCGAGGCCGGCGGCGTGGCAATCCATTCCACCCGGCCTTTCAGTTTCTCGGGCAACGCCGCGAGTCGCTTCTGCTGGACCTGCCGCAGCGCCGCGCTGGGTTCGAGGATCAAATACCGTTCCGGCGGGCATTCGAGGGCAAGAAGGAGATCGCCGGCCAGGGCGCCGGAACCGGCGCCGAGTTCCAGAATTGTTTTTCCTATGGCATCTGGGAGCTGGCCGATCTGTCGAGCCAGGCAGCGGGCGAACAGGGTCCCTTGTTCGGGTGCCGTCACGAAATCGCCGGCGGCGCCGAACTTATGCAGGCCATTGGCGTAATAGCCCAGGCCGGGCTCGTAGAGTGCCATGGTCATGTAGCGATGAAAGCTTATCGGACCCTCCGCTTCGATCGCCTTGACGATCCTCGTGCACAATTGCGCGCTCAGCGCCTGTAGATCAGCGGGTGGTTCGGGCAGACTCAGTGAGGGATGACGCGATGGCATCGAATACAACAGCTCACGCTGGCAAGGTTGCGATTGTAACGGGTGCGGCGAAACGCATCGGCGCAACGACGGCCCGCCAGCTGCACGCGCGCGAACTGAACATCCTGATTCATTATCGCGGGTCGCGTACGCAAGCCGATGAGCTCGCCGTTGAACTGAACGCAAGGCGGCCGGATTCAGTCCGGACGGTTCAGGCCGACCTGGCCGACTCCGAGGCGCCAGAGGCCCTTGTCGCTGCGGCCATCAAGCATTTCGGCAGGATCGACCTGTTGATCAATAACGCTTCGGCTTTCTACCCAAGCCCAGTCGAGGAAGCAAGTCAGGAGATGTGGGACGAGTTGATGGCCAGCAATCTGCGCGCACCGTATTTTCTGTCGAAGTCAGCGCGACCCCATCTGGCTCGGCGCGGCGGGGCAATCATCAATCTGGTTGATATCCATGCGATGGTGCCGTTGGCCGGTCACAGTGTTTATTGTCAGGCAAAAGCGGGGTTGATCATGCAGACCAGAACGCTGGCCAAGGAGCTGGCCCCGTCGATCCGGGTCAATGGCGTCGCGCCGGGTGCGATCCTATGGCCGGAGGATGGCGTTGCCGCCGATGCGGCCGAGTCGACGCTGGCCAGAATTCCTTTGGGTCACCAGGGCCGGCCCGAGGATATTGCCGGCGCCATCTGCTTTCTGGCGCTGGACGCGCCCTATATCACCGGTCAGATTCTGGCCGTGGACGGCGGTCGCACGCTCAACATGTAGCCGGGAAGGCCGGGCTTCAAGCCTATTTCAATAAGCCGCTGATCTCGCGAAAGCGTGGGTGACTGGCGTCATGCATCAGTTCGAACAGCACCATTTCAACGCTGCTCAACTTAACGCCGATGGCTTCCATCCGCCGCCATGCGATCTCTCGATTGAAGGCGGACCTGGACGAGGAGGCATCCGCAATCAGGTGGACGTCATAGTCATTGCGCTGCAGTTCTCTGGCCGTCTGCCAGACGCAAACGTGTGTCTCGATGCCGCACAGCAGGACCTGCCGACGGCCTGAGGATTCGATTCGGCGCATCACCGCTTCGTCCCCGCAGCAGCCAAAGCTGGATTTGCTTAGTGGTGCCAGATCGCCCATCGCCTCGGCGATCTCCGGAACTGTTGGTCCCAGTTTTTCCGGCAGCTGCTCGACCCAGACCACAGGCAATTCAAGCTCCCCGGCCGCCCTGATCAACCGGCCGATCTGTTCGATCATGGGTTCGGATTGATGCATCAGTCGAGCCAGTTTTCCCTGGACATCGACCACGACCAGCTGCGCATTTTCAGAGGTTGCCAGTGAATCGTTCATGCGTTGGGTCCTTGTTGGAAATCGCTGCCGGCCCGCGCTTTGCGGGCAATGATGATCAGACGCTCAGCGTCCAGATCGTAGGGCTCACCGTGAAAGCCACCCTGGATGGATTCGACATCCAATCCGTGTCGCAACAGAAGGGAACGGATCTCGCCAGCCGACCAGACCCGATGGCTGATGTGGGTGCGAAACACCCGATCACCGTCGATCAGGATCCAGTCATTGTCCAGGCGCTGCAGATCATCCACCAGAACCGGGCGCTCGATCAGAAGCCGTCCGTCATCGTACTCGGTCAGATGCACCGGTTCGAGGTTGCGCGCCAGATACTCCACGCCGACCAGATCGAGCACAAGGCGACCGTCGTCGCTCAGATTGTCCACGCTGCACTCAAGCACTCGATCATGATCGGATTCCGCCTCGAAGTAGCCAAAGCTGGTCCACATGATCAGGATCAGATTGAACGCCGCTGGCCGGCGAAATTCCCGCATGTCGGCACGGACGATTTCGATGGGCAGTTCGTCGCGTCGGGACTCGAGTTCTGCCAGCAGCGACGGGCTGGTGTCGATGGCGGTCACCGGGTAACCTTGAGACGCAAGCGGCAGCGCGTGCCGGCCAGGGCCGCAACCCAGATCGAGAATGTGCCCGGTCGAGAACCCCAGCTGGCCGATCAATGCGTCCATTTCCTCGCCAGCCTCTGCATAGGTTTCTTCATTGAACATCAGCGAGCCGAAATGGCGCCAGAATTCATCGTCTAGATACCAGTCGTCCCGATCCGGGGTCCGGCCGTTGCGATTGGCGGGCGTGGTCGTGGTCAAGGTGGTGTTCGTCCTGTTGCTGTGGATAACGCTGAGCGCCTGCTCCAGCATCCGCTGGTACGGTCAGGCCGTGGAAGGTCAGGTCGATCTGCTGACCAGACGCGAGCATATCGCAGATTTGCTGGCCGATCCGTCAACCGACCCGCTCCTTGTCCAACGCCTGAGTCAGGTGTTGAAAGTTCGCGAATTCGCCGTTGCCGAAGTCGGCCTGCCGTCGAGTCGTTCTTATCGCCATTATGCCGATCTCGAGCGATCTGCTGCGGTTTGGAACGTGATCGCCGCGGGTCCTTATTCGGTCGATCCGCTGACCTGGTGCTATCCGATCGCGGGCTGTGTTGCCTATCGCGGATATTTTGATCTCGGAGACGCCCAAGCGCAGGCCAGCAAGCTCGCGGCCGACGGCCTTGACGTCATCGTTTCTCCGGCGATTGCCTATTCCACGCTGGGCTGGTTCGATGATCCAGTTCTCAACACCATGCTCCGCTGGGAGGACGCCGACCTGGCGGGATTTCTGTTTCACGAACTGGCCCACGAAGCCGTCTACGTCAAGGGCGATACGGCCTTCAACGAAGCCTACGCATCGACCGTCGAGCGAATCGGCGTCGAGCGCTGGTTACAGGCAGCCGGAGATGAGTCGGCGCTACAAGGCTGGCGCGAGCGAAGGCAACGGCGGGACAGGCTGGGCGAGCTGCTGCTGAAGGCCCGGGAAGACCTGCGACAGGGATATGCCGAGCGCCTGGGTGATAAGCAGGCGCTTGAGGAATTCAAGGCGCAGCGCTTCGTCCAGCTCTCGGCCGATCTGATCGCACTTTCGGGCCGACTTGCCATGCCGGGCCAGGGTCGTGGGGCCAGGCCGCCGCTGAACAATGCCACCCTGGCACTGACGGCCACCTATCGCGAGGGCATCCAGGCCTTTGAAGAATTATTCGATGCGTGTGCAGGCTCGATGCCCTGTTTCCACGAAGAGGTCCGTGCGCTGGCCGAGTCGACGCCGGAGGAGCGTGCTGAATTTCTGCGCCCGAACTCCAATCGGTGATTGCACTCTGAGGTCGCTTATGCGACCTTTGGCGGCTGTTGTTCTTCCGGAATGAGTCCTTGACCCGCAACGCCATTCTCGGTCTGGTCCTGAGCTTTGGTCTGCCGCTGCCCGCCCTGGCTCAAAGTCAGGACGGAGGCAGTGAGCGCTCGGCCCTGAGCTGTGCGCCGATCATTGCCGAAGCGCCGCCGCGCGCGCTTCAACGCGACCCTAGCCTGCCCCTGCAGATTGAAGCAGAGCATTTTGAGGCACAGCAGGAGCAATCCCTGCGTGCCCATGAGAATGTTCGCCTCGAGCGAGGCGATCAGCAGCTGATGACCGAAGAATTGCTGTACCACCCGGACACCGAGCGCATCGACCTGCCCGGGTGGTTGAATTACTCTGACGCCTTGATCGATCTGAGTGCAGATTCAGGCTGGGTGGTGACCGGCGAGGGTCGCGGCCGATTCGAACAGGTTGAATACCGCTTCCAGCGCGGAGAGGGCAGTGGCTCGGCCGGGGTTGTCGAATTGGTCAGCGAAACCCGGGCTGAAGTCGAGGTCTTCGATTTCACCACCTGCGATCCATCAGATCCGGACTGGGAATTAAAGGCCTCGAGCGTCGAGCTCGATCTCGATTCCGGTCGGGGTGTGGCCCGCAACGCGCGCCTGGACTTCAAGGGAGTGCCGATCTTCTATTCGCCCTGGCTCAGTTTTCCGCTGGATGATCGTCGCAAGAGTGGCTTCCTCTATCCCCGGCTTGGATTCTCCAGCGATGACGGCTTTGATCTGAGCGTGCCCTGGTACTGGAACATCGCACCTGACCAGGACGCCACGTTCACTCCCCGCTGGATCCAGGACCGCGGCGCCATGTTGGGTGCCCAGTATCGCTTCCTGTCGCCGCGCCAGCGCGGCCAGTTCGATATGGAGGTGCTGCCCGACGATCGAGAAGACGACGAAACGCGCTATTACGCGCAGTTCGACTACTCAGCCAGCCTGGCTCAGAGCTGGAGGTTCGATGCGGATCTGCGTCGCGCCAGCGATGAGAATTATTTTCTGGATCTGGGCGGCGACCTGACCGATTCCGCGCTTCAGTTCCTGCGATCCTCTGCGGCCCTGCGCGGCAGCGGCCTGAGCTGGTCCGTGACGCTCAGCGCCGATGCGTTTCAGGTGCTCGACGACAGCGTCTCGGAAGCGCGCGAACCCTACCGGCGCCTACCGCGTCTGCTCTTCACCATCGACCAGCCACTAACCAGGCAGCTCGACTTCAGAGTCGATAGCGAAGTGGTCTACTTCGATCGAGACCAGGGCGTGACCGGTGCGCGCATGGATCTCTATCCCCGGTTGCGCTACAACTGGATCAGACCAGGCAGTTTTCTCAGGCCGACCGTTGGGTTCCGGTCGACCGCCTATCAGCTCAGCGGCGCTGCCGATAACAGTCTCTCACGTCATTTGCCGATTGCCAGCATCGACGGCGGGTTGATCTTCGAACGCGCCCTGAGCGATGGACGGCTTCAAACCTTGGAGCCGCGTTTGTTTTATCTTTATGCACCGTTCCGGAACCAGTCCGACTTGCCGGATTTCGATACCCGTGAATTGACTTTCGGTTTCAGCCAGCTGTTCAGCGATAATCGCTTCTCTGGCGCTGATCGTCAGGGCGATGCCAATCAGTTGACCGCCGCGCTGACCTCGCGCGTGCTGGATCAACAGAATGGGCGTTCGCTCCTGGACTTCAGCATCGGCCAGATTTTCTATTTTCGCGATCTTCGGGTTGGGCTGAACGGCCGCCCGGATCCCGATCGGAACCGATCGGCGACCGTGGCGGAATTCAACTGGCGACCGGCGCGAGCCATCGTTGCCAGTGCCGGCCTGGAGTGGGACGGTGAAGCAGATGAAACCCAGGTCGCACAAATCGGTCTCAGTTATCGACCACAGCGGGGTCCGCAGCTTGCCCTGGGCTATCGCTTTCGGCGCGAGCGCGTTGATCAGGCCGATCTTCGCTTTCGCATCCCGGTGCGAGATAATCTGTCCCTTATTGGGCGCGCGAATTATTCGTTCGAGGATGATGAGATCCTCGAACTCCTGGCCGGGATCGAATTCGAAAGCTGCTGCTGGGCAGTTCGTTTGATCGGCCGTGAGTACGTGCGTGATCGAGACGCGGACCGTCGAACGGCCGTGTTTCTCGAACTGCATCTGAAGGGTCTGGGCAGTCTGGGAAGGCGTCCCTATCCGCTGTTTTCCGACGCCCGCTTCTAGGCAGCGATCGACCGCTTGAACGGCCTGAGCCGACAATCTTTAATTCAAATTGATCTGGACTAGACGAACTTATGAACTATCTAACGCCATTCATGCGCGGATTTCTTGCAGGATTGATTCTGCTGCCCTTGTTGCTGCAGGCGCAGGACGGCAGTCCCGTCGACTCCATCGTGGCGCTGGTCGAGGACGATGTCATCATGCAGTCCGAGCTGGACGACGCGATCGAACGGATCGAACGCCAAGCGACGGCAGCCGGCGAACGGGTCCCGCCGCGCAGCCTCATCGAAGAACAGGTGCTGGAGCGACTGATCCTGACCCGCCTCGAGGTGCTGCGCGCCGAAGCGACCGGCATTCGGGTGTCGGACACGGATGTGGATCAGACGCTGCAACAGGTCGCCCGACAGAACAATCTCGATCTGCCACGATTGCGACAGGCGGTCGAATCGGAGGGCGTCGATTTCTCCGAGTTCCGCCGCAGTATTCGCGAAGAACTCATGTCCAGTCGTCTACGTCAGCGCGTCGTCAATTCGATGGAGGAACCCAGCGATACGGAAATCGACATTATCTTGTCCTCCGATCGCCTTGGTGGCGATGAGTATCTTCTTTCCCAAATCATCATTCCTGTGCCTGAATCGCCCACCCAGGCGCAGGTCCAAGCGGTCCAGGCCCAAGCCGTTGACGTGCGCAATCGAATCCTCAATCAGGAGCTTGATTTTGCCACGGCGGCGCTGACCTACTCCCAGAGCCCGAATGCGCTCGAGGGCGGTGAGATTGGCTGGCGCGGCATCAACGCGCTTTCGCCGGAGGTTGCAGAGGCGATCACCGCCGCGGGTGTCGGCGGCATCACAGAGCCTTTGCGATCTGCAGTCGGCTTTCTGATCCTGCAGGTTCGCGACCGCCGAGAACAGCAAGAGATCATCGTTCGCGAGTATCAGGCTCGCCACATCATGGTCCGACCGAGCGAGCTGTTGACCCCCTCGGAGGCCGAAGACCAAATCCGTGACCTGCACGCCCAGCTGGTCAATGGAGCGGAGTTTGCAGAGCTGGCTCGCGAACATTCGATGGATGACTCCTCGGCCAACATCGGCGGTTTGTTGAACTGGTTCCAGGCCGGCGCGTTCGGTGAGCAGATCCAGCGCGTGATTGATCAGCTGGAAGTCGACGAACTCAGCGAGCCGTTTCAGACGCCGAACGGTTGGCACCTGCTGCGTCTGGAAGGCGAGCGCGACGCTGACCGGACCGAAGAGACCTTGAGGGCCCAGGCGCGCGAGCTCGTGTTCAATCAGAAAGCCGAGGAAGAGGTGGATTCTTTCCTCCGTCAACTGCGCGACGAATCCTTTGTCGAGATCCGGCTCTGAGAGGATCCTATCGCCTCACGAATATGGCTCGTCCCCTTCTCCTGACGCCCGGTGAGCCGGCGGGAATCGGCCCGGAAATCTCCTGTCGTCTGGCCTTGAATCGGCCAGAGCTGCTGCTGGTGGCCGATCCGGCCTTGCTCGAACAGACCTGTTCCAGCCTGGGGCTGAAGCTCGAGATCGAGTGCATGGACCCGGAGCAGGCGACGGCGACGGCCCCGAGTCCGGGCCGGATCCGGTGCTGGCCGGTGGCGATGCGCTACCCATCGACTCCCGGCCGCCTTGACCCGGGCAATGCGCCCTACGTGCTGGAGTGTCTCGAGCGATCCGCCGGGGCCTGCCTGAGCGGCCGGGCCGATGGCATGGTCACCGCGCCGATCCACAAGGGCGTCATCAACGACGCTGGCGTGCCCTTCAGCGGTCACACGGAGTTTCTGGCCGAGCGGGCGGGCATTGAGCGCGTCGTCATGCTCCTGACCGCCGGGCTGCTGCGCGTCGCGCTGGTTACGACTCATGTTCCGCTTCGTGAGGTTGCAGACGCCATCACGCCCGAGCGGCTCAAGTCCACTCTTGAGATACTCAATCGAGAGCTGATTGATCGCTTCAACCTTGAGCGCCCTCGCATTGCTGTTCTTGGACTCAATCCCCACGCCGGTGAGGCTGGCCACCTCGGGCGCGAGGAGATTGATGTGATCGAACCGGTGCTTATAACGGCGCGGGCCGATGGCTTGAATCTCTGCGGTCCCTTGCCCGCTGATACGGCCTTTCTGCCGGACCAACTCAAAACCTTTGATGCGGTCCTTGCGATGTACCACGATCAGGGCCTGCCGGTCCTCAAACACGCCGGCTTCGGCCATTCGGTCAACGTGACCCTGGGCCTTCCGTTCATTCGCACCTCGGTCGATCACGGCACTGCGCTCGACCTGGCCGGGCAGGGCAGGGCCGACCTCGGAAGCCTCCAGGCAGCGGTCGAGCTCGCCCTGGAGCTGGCCCAGCCGACCACGTGAAGGCCCATCGCCCGCGCAAGCGTTTCGGACAGCATTTCCTGCGCGATCAATCCGTGATCGACCGGATCGTTGCCGCCATTGCCCCAAAGATCAATGATCGGCTGATCGAAATCGGACCAGGGGAAGGCGTGCTTAGCCGCCCCCTGCTCGAGGCGAGTGGCTGCCTGCAGGTTGTCGAGCTGGATCGCGATCTGGCCTCTGCCCTGTCGCAACGGCTGGGCGAACCCCGCGGGCTGGTTATTCATCAGGACGACGCGCTGCGCTTCGACTACGCTTCGCTGGCGGTCGAACCGAGTTCCCTACGGATTGTGGGCAACCTGCCCTACAACATCTCGACGCCGCTGCTGTTCCATCTTTTTGATCAAGCCGAATGGATCGCGGATATGGTGTTCATGTTGCAGAAGGAAGTGGTCAGCCGCCTGGTCGCCTCCCCGGGCTCGCGAGCGTATGGCCGCCTGTCGGTGATGGCCCGTTTTCACTGCGATATGCAGTGGCTTTTCGACGTGCAACCCGAGGCTTTCGAGCCCCCGCCGAGGGTGGATTCCTCGATTATCCGAATGCATCCGCGCACGCTCGTTGAGGCCGATCGCACGATCCGACCGGCGCTGTCGGCCGTGGTAAAGGCGGCGTTCAATCAGAAGCGCAAAACGCTGCGCAATAGTTTAAAAAAGCTGCTTGACGAGCCATCGATTCGGAGCGCCGGAGTCGATCCTGCGGCCAGACCGGAGACGCTGGAACTATCGGAATTTCTCGCCCTGGCCGAGACTCACCACTCGATCAACTTCCAGTGAGCCGGGTAGACCGGATTGATCTGGTCGTGCTGAAAGCGTGAGTTGAAGTTGCCGTCTCCGGTGGTGTCGATCAGGTAATAAGGTGGTCCGGCGGCGGGCACGACTCGAATCATGTAGGTCTGGCCGTTGCGTGAGTATTCTTCGATCTGCTCGCCATCCTCCTGCCGGATGACCACCTGGGGTTCGATCTGCTCGCCCGGGTCCTGAACCTTGGGCGGCAACGGTTCGCGATCGGGTATCGGTGGCGGTGGGGGCACTTCGTCCGACCGTTGCGTCAGCCCCGGGGATGACAAACACAATAAAAGTATCAGCGCGATTCCTTTACCGAGTTGCATGGTCATTGGATGTTTCGCTCCTGCGACGAAAGAGACTTCAGTCTAGCAGAGTGCTTCGCCGTTGCCGCTGACGGGATATTGTTTCGCTATTATGGTGTTCAATATTCGTCTTCAAGAATGCTCAAATGACTCAGACTGAAACCCTGTGCCTGGTCGATGGCTCGTCCTACATCTACAGGGCCTTTCACGCGCTGCCTTCATTGACCAATGCCGAGGGCCAACCGACCGGCGCGATTTTCGGTGTCGCTAATATGCTTCGTCGTCTGATACAGGCTCACCAGCCGGATCGGATGGTCGTGATCTTCGATGCGCCCGGTAAGACCTTTCGCCACGAGCTCTTCGATGCATACAAAGCCAATCGCTCGTCGATGCCTGATGACCTGCGCGCACAGACCGAGCCACTCAAGGCGCTGATTGATGCGATGGGCATCGAGCGGATCGAGATTGCCGGGGTCGAGGCTGATGATGTCATCGCGACGCTGTCCCGTGCAGCTGAATCAAGTGGGCTTGATGTGTTGATCTCGTCGGGCGACAAGGACTTGGCGCAACTGGTGTCCGCTCGCGTCATTCTCGAAGACAGCATGCAGGATAAGCGCTATGACCCGGCGGCCGTCGAAGAGAAGTTCGGTGTCGGCCCTGGCCTGATCGGTGATTTTCTGGCCCTGACCGGAGACAGCTCCGACAACATTCCAGGCGTCGAGAAATGCGGTCCTAAGACGGCGGCCAAGTGGCTCAATCAATACGGCAGCCTGGATGCGGTCATCGAGCACGCCGATGAGGTGGGCGGCAAGATCGGCAACAATCTGCGCGCCGCCCTCGACCAGCTTGCTCTGAGCCGCCAGCTGGTGACCCTTGATGAACAGGTCGAACTCGATCGTTCACCGAGCGAGATTTCTGCGCCATCACCAGATCCGGCGCAAATGGTCGAGTTGCTCAAGCGCTTCGGGTTTTCATCCTGGCTCAAGGACTACCAGTCCGGCGAGGGTGCCGGCCAGGAGGCGTTAGCTGCAGACCAACCAGCGCTTGAGGTTCGACTCGTGACCACCGGCGATCAGCTCAAGGCGCTGGCCGAGGCGCTGTCAAGGGCAGAGCTGATTGCCTTCGATACGGAAACAACCAGCCTGGAGCCCCTGAACGCCGAGCTGGTCGGTCTCGCCTTTGCGATCCGGCCGGGTCAGGCCTGGTACGTCCCGCTGCGTCACCGCGATCAGTCCGTCGAGTTCACCGTCGAAGAAGTGCTCAAACAGCTGAGCCCGATCCTGGCGGACAGGGAGCGACCAAAGGTCGGTCAGCATCTGAAATATGACCTTAACGTCCTCCGTCGCGCGGGTCTCGAACTCAATGGTATCGAGCACGACACCATGCTCGAATCCTACGTGTTCAACTCGACGGCCACCCGCCACGACATGGACTCTTTGGCCGGGCGCTATCTCGGTCGGCAGACCCAAAGCTATGAGTCGGTGGCTGGCAAAGGCAAGGACCAGCGAACCTTTGACCAAGTTCCGGTGGCCAAGGCCGCTGACTACGCCGCTGAAGATGCTGACGTCACCTTCGCACTTCACCAGACCCTGTGGCCGAAGCTCAAGGCACAATCGGGACCACAGTCGGTCTATCGGTCGCTGGAAATCCCTCTGATTCCGGTGCTGGCGCGCATGGAGTGGATCGGGGTGGCGCTGGATCCCGACCAGTTGGCAAAGCAAAGTGGCGAGCTCGACGAGCGGCTCAAGGCGCTCGAGTCGAAGGCTCACGAGGAGGCCGGCCAACGCTTCAATCTGGGCTCACCCAAGCAGCTCCAGCAAATCCTGTTCGATGAATTGAACCTGCCGGTCGTTCGAAAGACACCCAAAGGCCAGCCCTCCACCGCCGAAGACGTGCTGCAGGAGCTGTCAACGGACTATGCCCTGCCGAGGTTGATTCTGGAGCATCGCTCGCTGGCCAAGCTCAAGAGCACCTACACTGATCGACTGCCAGAGAAGATTCATCCCGTCACGGGACGCATTCATACTCACTATCACCAGGCGGTGGCAGCGACCGGGCGCCTGTCCTCGGCCGATCCCAATCTGCAAAACATCCCGATCCGGACCACCGAAGGCAGGCGCATACGCAAAGCCTTCGTGGCGCCGAAGGGCTATGTTCTGATGGCGGCCGATTACTCGCAGATCGAGTTGCGTATCATGGCTCATCTTTCTTCTGACGCCGGACTATTGGATGCGTTCTCAAAGGGTCTGGATGTCCATCGAGCCACCGCGGCCGAGGTTTTCGATTGCACGCCCGATGCTGTCGAGGATGGGCAGCGTCGAGCCGCCAAGGCGATCAATTTCGGCCTGATGTACGGCATGAGCGGCTGGGGCCTGGCCCGACAGCTCGAGGTCGGCCGCAAGGAGGCCGATGCCTACATCGAACGCTATTTCGAACGATATCCGGGCGTCCGCGACTACATGGAGAAAACGCGAGCCAGCGCGCGTCAGGACGGTTATGTCGAAACGCTGTTCGGCCGCAGGCTTTGGCTCGACGAGATCAGGGCAAGAAATCCTCAGCGTCGGCAGGCCGCTGAGCGGGCGGCCATCAACGCGCCGATGCAGGGCACTGCGGCCGACATCATCAAGCGCGCCATGATCGATGTCGACGATTGGATCGAAGTCGAGAAAGTGCCCGCCCGGCTGGTCATGCAAGTGCATGATGAGCTAGTGCTTGAGGTCGAACGATCCGCGCTTGAACGGGTCCGAGAAGGCGTCCGCGAGCGCATGGAGGCTGCCGCGAGCCTGGATGTGCCGCTGGAGGTGGATGTGGGTTGGGGCGAAGACTGGGATTCGGCTCACTGAGGTCGAACAACTTTTTCGAAATCCCCTAGGCCACTGAATTCAAAAGCAGAAACCAGAAAATCGGGCTTTTTTCGGTCGGTTTTGAAACTTTTTCTCCACTCTGCCGGTCTACTCTTTTAACCATGTGCATGGTTCGGCCTGCCGCCCTCCCTAGGCAGGCCAGCATGGATTCGGTCATAGTCCCCAAACCGGATCCAACCCCAGGCCCCGGGTCCTCCCTCACCCGGGGCCTACTTTATATTTGCAGGCAGGAAAAAAACCAGATCAGCCCGAGCGCGTGGCTGTCCGGTGTCGCCTGCCGCCTCGGTATACTCTGAGTCGATGTCACGGTTCCACCCATCAATCGAAGCGAGATCCTGAATCATGCTGGAAGTCATCATTCTTGCCGCCGGAGAAGGTCGGAGGATGAATTCCTCCTTGCCCAAGGTCGTGCAGCCGATCGGCGGTCAGCCCATGCTGCTCCGGCTTCTAGCGGCGGTCCGAGAGCTGGATCCGGATCGCATCCACGTGGTGGTGGGCGCAGGTGCTGAACATATCGAACGCCTGCTGAAAGGCTCGGATTGCAATCTGATCAATCAGGCGGAGCGAATCGGGACGGGGCACGCTGCTGCTCAGGTGCTCCCCCATGTGCAGTCGGAAAGCCGCCTGCTCATCCTGCCGGGGGATATGCCGCTGGTTCGGAGCCGAACGCTCAATCAACTTCTGGCCATTGAGGCCGACCTGTCGATTCTGAGTTTTACCGCCGATGATCCCACCGGTTATGGTCGAATTCTGCGAGGAGTCGATGGGCTGGTCACTGCAATCCGTGAAGAAAAGGACGCAAGCGACGAGGAGCGAGGGGTCAGGGAGGTCAACAGCGGGGTCCTGGCGGCCCGAGCCGATGAGCTGACGAACTGGCTTGAGCAGATCGATCGCTCGAACGCTCAGGGCGAGTATTACCTGACCGACTGCATCGGCATCGCTGCCGCTCGGAAACGCCGCGTTCAGGCCTGGATCGCTGACACGGCCGACGAACTGCTGGGCGCGAACGACCGCAGCCAGCTTGCCCAGCTCGAGCAGGTGTTCCAGCGCCGCGCCCGGCAGGGCCTGATGGCGGCCGGCGCGACCCTGGCCGACCCCGACAGTGTGCGGGTCCGGGGCAATGTGGCAGTCGGTCAAGATGTTTTTATCGACGCCAACGTGACCCTAATCGGCGAGGTCAGTCTTGGTGACGGCGTTGAAATCTGCACGGGCTGCGTGGTCGACACGGCTCAACTGGCCGCCGGCACGCGGCTCAAACCCTACTGTGTCATCGAGCATGCCATCACCGAGGGGGCGTGCGAAATCGGTCCGTTCGCAAGAATCAGGCCCGGAACGCGGCTGGGTGCCGAGGTGAAGATCGGCAATTTCGTGGAAACCAAGAACGCCCATTTTGCGCCCGGCTCAAAGGCCAGCCACCTGAGCTATATCGGTGACGCCACCGTGGGCGGCGAAGCCAATATCGGCGCCGGGACCATCACCTGCAACTATGACGGCGTCAACAAGCACCGCACGGAGATTGGGCCCGGTGCATTCATCGGCTCTAACAGCGCACTGGTTGCCCCGGTCAGGATCGGTGCCTTCTCCGTGATCGGCGCGGGCAGCGTGATTACCCATGACGCGCCTGACGGTGAGTTGACGGTGGCCCGGACGCGCCAGCGCAGCATCAGCGGCTGGATGCGGCCCGAGCGCAAGCGCTCCGAATGAGCGCGGCCCGGCATTATCGCCGAGCAGGGTTGGCGTCTGGGTTCTGCCTGCTGTATTCTCATGAATTGAACTGATAGGGCCGGGATCGAATCCATGCGCAAGCGTCACCGCACAGACGATGAAGCGGAAATCAACATCACGCCGATGCTTGACATCGTGTTCATCATGTTGATTTTCTTCATCGTGACCACGTCCTTCGTCAAGGAGAAGGGTCTGGATATTTCTCGACCGACCCAGGCCGAGGAGCAACTGCAGCAGGAAGAGGACAATCTGCCCATCCTGGTTCGTATCAATCAGCTCAGTTCGATTTCCATCGATAACCGTCGGGTTGAACCGGATGCGGTCCGGGCCAATCTAGAACGGGAGCGAGCTCAGAACCCGAGCGCACCGCTGATCATCGCGGCCCACCCGGATTCCGAAACCGATTCTCTCGTGCGAGTTCTCGATGCCGCGAACGTGGTCGGAATTGCCTCGATAAGCGTGGCGACGGAGGTCGGCGGAGGCTGACCAAAACGCTTTCGCGCCGCATTGATTCAAGCGAGATGCGGCGCCTGAATCCCAAGCCAATACTTCTTACAGGAGCATCAGAATGGAACAGGATCCCGTGACACCGACCGGCGACGACAAGAACCTCAAACAGTGGGCGATGATTCTTCATCTGTCCGTTCTTGCGGGGCTGATCGTGCCTTTTGCTGGATTGTTGGCACCCATCATCATCTTCATCTTGAAGAAAGAAGAGCTGCCCGGCCTCGTTCCCCACGGCTATGTCATTTTCAACTGGATGATCAGCGCGTTTATCTATGCGATCGTGAGCGCCATCCTTATGTTGATCCTGATCGGTTTCCTCGGTTTGATTGCGGTCGCTGTCCTGTCGATCGTCTTTCCTATCATCGGCGCAATCAAAGCCTCTGAAGGGGAAGTCTGGCCGTATCCGCTGTCGATCAAGTTCTTCAAATAACTCAGTGGCCTTATCGCAACGCTCTCACGCGAGACAACTTAGACTCTCACTTTAAGCGAGTAATCGATTTACTATGAGCACGTCCAATAACGGCAGCAAGCCGCCCCTGGTCAAGCAGAACGTGATCTTTTTTATCGCGATCAATATTCTTGGCCTGATCGTTGCCCCGCTTTGGGGTCTGTTTTACGGTTTCACGACCGCAGCCTGGATTGCCTGCGCGGTCCTGCTGACCTTGAGCGGTCTGTCGATCACGGCTGGCTATCATCGGCTCTGGTCTCACCGGACCTACAAGGCCAGCAAGCCTCTGAAGTGGGCGCTGGCCTTTTTTGGCATTTTTTCCCTCCAGAATTCCATCCTGGTTTGGTGTGCGCGTCATCGCATCCATCACCGGCATGTCGATGACGTCAATGAGGATCCGCATTCGATCAAGACCAGCTTCTGGCATGCCCATATGGGATGGATGATGCGCGATTGGCCGACCAGCAAGGTCGACCTGGATCAGGTTCCCGATCTCCAGAATGACGAGGTGGTGATGTGGCAGCATCGGGTCTACTGGCCGATGGTGTGGATTCTCAATCTCGGCGTTCCCGCGGCCATCGGCGTGGTCGCCGGCGACGTGATTGGTACCGTGTTGTTGGCCGGGGCGTTTCGTCTGGCGTTTTCCCAGCACTGCACGTTCTTCATCAATTCGCTGGCCCACACCTGGGGCAAGCGAAATTATTCTGACGAAAATACGGCGCGAGACAACGGGGTGATTGCCCTGCTGACTTGGGGCGAGGGCTATCACAACTTCCACCATGCCTTTCAGGCTGACTATCGCAACGGGCTTCGGTGGTGGCAGTTCGATCCGGGCAAGTGGCTGATCGCCAGCTCGGCGGCGCTCGGCCTGGCTTACGATTTGCGGCGCACGCCGAAATTCAAGATTCAGCGGGCGCGGCTGCAGATGCAGTTCAGAGAACTGCGCGAGCGGCTGGCCATGGCCGATGAATCTGCCGGCAACTGGCGCGAAACCGTTGAGCGCGAGTACCAGCAGTTCAAAGAGACGGTTGCCCAATGGCAGGCTATTCAGGCCGACCGTGTGGCGGCCGGTAAGGAAGCGCTGGCCGATCGCTGGCGAAGAACGGAGCTGCGCACCCGCTACAAAGAGCTGGATTATCGCTTGAAGATGCAGGCAAGAAGACTTGCGACGCTGCAGCAGACCTGCCTGACCTGATTATTTATCCAGACCCTGTTCGAGCAGCGATGCCGAGATAGAGTCCAGCCACTAATCGCCTGAGCGGGCGCTGTGTCAAACACAGCGCCCTTTCTATTGCATTCCGAAGAAGTGCCTGGCAGTCGCGGTGGTCTGCTCGGCCAGTTGAGCGGGCGTGACGCCACGGCAGGCCGCGACCGTTCCCGCGATCCAGGGTAGCCACTGCGGCTCGTTCCGATGCGTGCGGACCTTGGGCCTGAGGTTGCGCGGCTTCAAGTAGGGCGCATCGGTTTCGATCATCAGCCGATCGGTCGGAATCCTGTGGATAAAGTCCTTCAGGTGGTGGCCGCGCCGCTCGTCGCAGATCCAGCCGGTGATGCCGATGTGGCAGTCCAGGTTCAGGTAGTCCTCCATGGCCTCCTCGGTGTCTGTGAAACAATGCACCACAGCGTGGCTGAGCGAAGGCCGGAATTCCTGAAGGATGGCGATAAAATCCTCGTGGGCCTCGCGTTGATGCAAGAAGACCGGTTTGCCCGAGTCGACGGCCAGTTCGAGCTGGCGCTCGAAGGCGTGGCGCTGGGCAGGCCGGGGTGAGAAGTCGCGGAAGTAGTCCAGGCCGCATTCGCCAACCGCCACGATCTCGGGCGCCTTGTGCAGCTCGGCGAGGACGCTGGCCGTGTCGGCGGTAAAGTCCGAGGCCAGGTGTGGATGGACGCCGGCGGTGGCGGTCAGGCAATCAGGACGACCCTTGGCCAGTTCCAGCGCCTTGAGGCTGCCCGCTTCCGAAGCGCCGGTGACGACCATGTGTGTCACGTCGGCTTCCATCGCGTTGGCGATGACCTCCTCACGGTCGGTGTCGAAGCTGTCGTGGGTGAGATTGCACCCGATATCAATCAATTCCATGGAATGGGATTGTATAGGGTGAGCGTCGAATGGAGGAGAGGCGAGTGCTGGGGTCGTCGGCGGGGCCGAGGGCCAGAGCGGCTGAGTCGATGGCTTTTGAGGTCAGAGGAGCTGATGTGCCGTCGAATCTGATCGAGTCAGCTGATGGCGCCCCGCAGTCCTCTCGTTGAGGAGAAGATTGAGAGACGCTAAAGGTCACTGCTCGCCGCCGACCCCCACACTCGCCCGGAAGATTTTCGGGGTTTGAAGGAGAGCAATATCGCTCGGATTGCAATACAATCTCCGCAACATCGATTCCTTTCGGTTTTACCGGCTTAGCTCAGGTGGTAGAGCGGTTGGGGAATTTTGTCTTCGCTTCTTTCGTCCGCGACGAAAACCGCAAAGACGCCATCATTGAAATATAATCTCCAGAACGGAGGACTTCCTCCAACTCAATGCGCCGGCTTAGCTCAGGTGGTAGAGCGGTTACGGAGCTTCGCCGTCGCTTCATCTCCGCTACGCTGCGAAGCCGCAACGGCTTCGCGATTGTAATACAATCCTGATTCCTAGCAACTTTCGTAAGAACATAGCGCCGGCTTAGCTCAGGTGGTAGAGCAACTGATTTGTAATCAGTGGGTCGGGGGTTCGAATCCTCCAGCCGGCACCATCTCCCCCCCTCCGTTCTCCGTTGCTTCGGATATCGTCTGATCATCGTGCTTGCACTGATTCGAACCCCCGACAATCAACAATCGGGTTCGACTTGCGCGCGAGCGCAATCGCTGGCGCGGAGCGCCGGCAATCCTCCAGCCGGCCCCAATTTTTGCTCAGGCGGCATTCCTGCGAGAAGCAGCAAATGGGGTTAGAATGACCGTCTCGAGTTCTTAACTATTACCATTAATTCGATCACGCGCTCAGCGCGCAATCGCTAGAGCATCAGCAAAAGCTCTCGGCTCCATGCAGCTTAAGCCAACAGCATATTTTTGGTAGTAGATCAGCTAAACCTGTCAGCCAGCTGTTTGAGTTTTCTTTTGAACCAAGGCTTCTTGAGTTTGGGTAGCTCGCCGTCGTAACCTGCTTCGTCCCATCTCTGCACTAACCATTCCAGAGCCTCGCAGAATGTTGAGGTCCTTTTCTCCTGTCTTTCGATGCGCTCTTGAACTCCACGCACAAACAACCTGGAATCGCGCCAAATTCGCATGATAGTTGTGAAGCTTGAGTTTCGTAAATACTCTTCACTCAAAATGTCATGGCGTACACCAGCCGCGAGGTATTCATACCAATTGAGAATCTCATAAAGAGCATCGGCTTTGTCGCGATCTTCAGGTTCCAATTGATCTTTAGCTACAGCGAGTCTTGCAATCGACTCAGCGCCATCGTTGGGATGTTCCTTTAGAACTTTGATTGCTTCTTCGTGGATTTTAGTGATCTCTCCCCGAACAATCATGTTCAGCGTTTGTGTTTTCTTTGCTAAATCTCTTGAATTTCGAACAGTCTTTGTAACGCCGATCCAAGCAACTACTACTGCTGTGACCGTAGCAAATCCTGCAGCGATCGCTGCCATATCGGCAATGCTGGCGATGCTCCACAATTCGCTGGTGCATTGACTCCAACCACCAAATAAATGTCCCTTATTCCCCATATTTTTTCCTACAAATAAAAAAGGCGAGTTCGAATGAACTCGCCTAATTATAGAATTCTTTTCTATTTAGTTAAATGCCGTGATTTCCGTCGCATAAATTGGTTACGGTTGTGCTTCGCATCGTCAGACTCTCCAATTGTGTCATCATTAATTCGCCTTTTTATTTTCTGATGCTACCAGAAAGGCGGGCAAATTGATGTGAAAACAGCAAGTTGCGAAAACTATGTAGCACCTAATCTCTTGATTCTATGTTTTACCGCTTGGGTCTGTCAAGTGGGGCTTTTCCTGAAAAAAATCAAATTTCAGTTATTGAGTTCTGCGAAATTGATTGGCCTTTTTGATCTCTTAAAGGCGGATTCGATCCGCGGCTTTCGTTGGGCATCTGGGATTTGCCGAACGATTGAATTCCAAATCTGTTGATCAAATTTGCAAAATAGCATGAAGTTAGGTCGAGCTGTTCACGGGCCGATTCGGCGCGGTTGACGAGGGCGCGGAAGCGGGCGTTTTCGGGGCGGTCCTTGGCGTACCAGCCGAGGTGCTTGCGGGCGATGCGCACGCCGGCTTCTTCGCCGTAGAAGGCGTGCAGGGCCTCCAGGTGGCCGATCAGTATGTCCCGAACTTCGTCCAGGTTGGGTTCGGGGAGCTTCCGGCCAGTTTCCAGAAAGTGGGAGATCTCGCGGAAAATCCACGGCCGCCCCTGGGCGGCGCGGCCGATCAAGAGGCCGTCGGCCTGCGTGTGGTCGAGGACGGCCCGGGCCCTTTCGGGCGAGTCGACGTCGCCGTTGGCCCAGATCGGGATACTCAGGTCCTGTTTGATCCGCGCGATCGTGTCGTATTCGGCCTGGCCTGCGTATTTCTGGTCGCGCGTGCGGCCATGGATGGCAAGGGCCCGGATGCCGGTCTGCTCGGCAATGCGCGCGATGGTTGGGGCGTTTCTCTGATCCGCGGCCCAGCCGGTGCGGATCTTCAGCGTCACCGGCACATCGACGGCGGCAACCACGGCCTTCAGGATGTCTTCGACAAGAGGCTCGTTCTGCATCAGGGCCGAGCCGGCCCAGGCTTTGCAGACCTTCTTTGCGGGGCAGCCCATATTGATATCGATAATATCGGCGCCGAGCGCCACGTTGTATCGGGCGGCCTCTGCCAGACGGGAGGGGATGGTGCCGGCAATCTGAACGCTGATTGGTTCGGGCTCGCCGGCGTGATCCATGCGCTTGCGCGATTTTCGGGTGTGCCAGAGGGAGGGGTCGGAAGTGGTCATTTCAGTGGTGGCCATCCCAGCGCCCATTCGCTTGCATAACAAGCGAAAGGGCTTGTCGGTCACTCCAGCCATTGGTGCCAAACCGAGGCGGGGTGCAATCTGATAGGGACCGATGTGCAGGGGCATGCGAGCGCTCAGCCGGCCGAGGCGGTGAACCAGTTGCCCATGATCGAATACAGCTCGTCGAGGCCCTGGCCGCTGGTCGCTGAAAAGGTCTGGACGCCGACGACTTCGTGAACCATCTTCCGGACCTTGATCAGCTGCTCTTTCTGTTTGCCGCGGCCGAGCTTGTCGGCCTTTGTCAGCACCAGGTGCAGGCCGAGGCCGCGCTGGCCGGCCCACTCGATCAGTTCGATATCTTGCGCTTTCATAGGATGACGAATGTCCATGACCACGACAAGGCCGACCAACGATTCGCGCTGGTCCAGATAAGCCTGGATCAGACCATGCCAGTGTTTTTTCAGGTCGCCGCTGACCTTGGCGTAGCCGTAGCCCGGCAGATCGACCAGATGGCGTGACTCATCCAGGCGGAAGAACACCAGCTGGCGCGTACGGCCCGGTGTTCGACTGGTTCGTGCAAGGGCATTCTGGCGGCACATCCGGTTGATTAGACTGGATTTTCCGGCGTTCGAGCGGCCGGCTATGGCCACTTCGACGCCCTGGTCGGGCAGTAATTGTGACAGGGTGTGGACACTGTCCAGGTACACTGCGCGGTGCAGCGCCGAATTGATTCCACTCACGGGTTGGCACACTAGGCGAATTGCAGCGATAATATCAGGTTCATTTTGAATTCGTAGCATGGAGTTACAAGCGATCATGGCTCGATTGATGTTGATGCTTCTGGCCGTTCTTCCTCTGACGGCATTGACTGCCGGAGATCCCGAGGCCGGGCAGGCCAAATCTCAGGTCTGCGCGGCTTGCCACGGTGCTGACGGTAACAGCGCTGTTGCCGTTTGGCCCAAGATTGCGGGGCAGCATGCGGGCTACATCGCACGCCAGACCCGCATGGTTCGTGATCAGCAGCGGGAAGTGCCTCAAATGTACCCGATGGTAATGAATCTCACCGACCAGGACATCGATGATCTGGCCGCCTACTTCTCGGCACAGACGCTCGAGCCTGGCGTGGCCGACGAGGCGCTGGTCGATCTGGGTCGGACGATCTACCAGGCAGGGAATAAGGAATCAGGCGTTCCGGCTTGTTCCGCATGTCACGGGCCAGCGGGGAACGGAATCCTTGGCGCCCAGTATCCAGTGCTTCGTGCTCAGCACGCTGACTACACGACAGATCGCCTGAATCGCTATCGAAATGGCGAAGTGAATGGTGATGATGACCCTTACAGCCGGATCATGGCCGGTGTAGCGGCCAATCTAACCGATGAAGAAATCACCGCCGTGAGTTCCTATATCGAAGGGCTTCATCGAGCGGAAGATTCCGACCTTGGAATGAACTGACCGGTCCTAGATCGGTCTGTAAAGCACAACCACTGTTAAAACGGGAAACATCATGGCTCGTATAATTTGCCTTGCACTTATTTTAGCTCTGACAGGTGTCAGCGCCCAGGCACAAGTTTTCGTTGAAGGGACTCACTATCAGCGTATCGACGGTCCCGCTGCAGCCCCTGATGATCGAGTCGAAGTCGTTGAGGCTTTCGCGTATCCGTGTGGAGCATGCCGTAATTTCCTCCCGCACATCACCAACTGGGAGGAAAGCAAACCGGATTATGTCGATTTTCAGCGCCGTCCAGTTCCCTTGCAGCAGGGTTGGGAGCTGTTTGTCATGGGCTACTACACGGCCCAAGTCATGGGCTTGGACATCAAAGAGGTCCATCCGGCCCTGTTCCGCGCCGTTCATGAAGAGCGCAGACGCATTCGAAATCTGGACGATCTGGCAGAAATCTATACGGAGAACAGCGACGTTAGCGCGGAATCCTTCGTCAATACGGCCGGTTCCTTCGCTGTCGACTCGCAGATCCGAAAGAATCGCTCTGATCTGGTCAAGTTCGGCGTACGGTCGACGCCAACGATAATCGTGCAGGGCAAGTGGCGCGTCAATCCAGGGGCGTTCGAATCCTACGATCAGATGCTGGCAGCCGTCGACTACCTTGTCGAACGCGAAGCCGAGGCTCTGGAGTTGGATACGGCGGCCAGGGCCGCTGCTTCTGAAGACGCTGCAGCCGACGCCTGATAACAATCAATGTCCGCCGGCCCTCAGCGGCTCAGGCTGCTGAGCTACAACATACAGGCTGGAACCACGACCGGCAGATATCGGGAGTACCTGACCAAAAGCTGGCGGCAGGTGCTCCCCAATAACCAGCGAATGGCGAACCTGGACTCGATCGCCGAACTGGTTGCTGACTACGATATCGTGGCGCTTCAGGAGGTCGATGTTGGCAGTCTTCGCTCGGGATTTCTCAACCAGGCCAAGTATCTGGCGACACACGCCGCCTTCCCGCATTGGCATCATCAAGGAAACCGGAAAGTTGGCATGCTAGCGCACGCCGGAAATGGCCTGCTGAGCCGCATGGCGCCTGCTGAAATCGAAGAACACAAGCTTCCCGGCGCCATTCCTGGCCGCGGAGCCATGGTGGCGCGTTTCGGCGAGGGGGCGGTTGAGCTCTGGCTTGTGGTGCTGCACTTGGCTCTGGGTCGGCGCGCGCGCTCTCAGCAGCTTGATTACGTGGCGGGGCTGGTCAGGGACTATCCGAACGTGGTGGTTATGGGTGATCTCAACACGGGCCCCCGGTCACGGGAAATGATCGAATTCTGTGATCGGGCCGGGCTGATTGCACCAACCTCCGCCATTCCAACTTTTCCGTCCTGGGAGCCTCGGCGGGCGATCGACCATATCCTGGTCTCGCCGCACATGGATATCGCCGACATGGAAGCCCTGGCGGTCGAATACTCGGACCATCGTCCGCTGTCGATGACGGTCACGCTCAACGCCGGATAAACTTGAGTATTCTGGTGACTACAGCGCCATGCGTAGGGCGACCAGGATCAAGCAACCCCCGAAAATACGGCTGAGCTGGCGCGAGGGTATGCGGTGCCCCAGGGCAACACCCAAGGGCGCCGTCGCGGCCCCTCCCAGACCAATCAGAAGCGCGGCTGGCCAGTGTACATGGCCGATCAGGCCCCCGATCGGATCGTTTGTAACGGTCATCATGGCAAAGGCCGCGGCCCCCCCCAGGCCAATCAGCCATCCGCAAGTCGAGGCCATGGCCACGGCATTGACCATGGGGTAGCCATTCCATCGCAGATAAGGCACATTGAAGCTGCCACCACCGATGCCGATCATGGCCGAAATCGCACCAATGACAGGCCCGATCAACCACCAGGCTCGCGGGAAAGGGTGGCGTGCCCGGGCCGGGTCCTTAAAAGCAATCAACATGCGCAAACCGATCAGGGCAACGATGACGGCGAACACGAGTGCGAGCGCTTCCCCGCCCAACCAGACCGCCAGAGCTGCCCCGACGATCGCACCGAGGGCCACACTGGGTGCGAGACGAATGATCACGTTCGAAGCGATCACCCGTCGTCGAGCGTGGAATACGACAGCGCTGGCCGAAGTCAGTACCATCGAAGCCAATGATGTGGCGACCGATATACTGATTGCGGCATCCTGGTTCAGGCCCTGCTCGATCAAAAACCAGCTCATCGCCGGGACGATGACAAGACCGCCACCGATTCCCAACAAGCCGGCCAGAAGGCCAGCCAGGCCGCCAAGCATCAAGAGGATCAGGACCAGGGAAATCACTTCTCGAGAAACACGCCCGTACGCATCATGAACCACCACGTAGGAGTATCGCAGTTTTGACCGAGCCATCTCGACCGATGTCCCTGACCATCAGGGCACTGCAGAAACATGGCGTATCGAGCCGGCTCTTCTCCTTGGCCCTCTGCGCCTGGACTGCGCTCGGTACCTGCTCGGTGAACGCCATGGATCGCGACGCCCAGCGGGATCTTTTCAGGGCAGGGTGGGCGGCAGCTTCCCTCGGTGATCAGTCTACAACGCTGGACGCGATCAAGAATCTCGATGGCTACCCATTGCAACCCTATCTCCAGTTCGAGCTGTTGAGGCAGCGTCGGGATCGCGTCCCAGCGACCGTGATGGAACAGTTCCTGGCACGCTATCGTGATTGGTCGTTCGCGACCTCACTCGAGCGCGGTTGGTTGCGCGAACTGGCGCGCAGTGGACAGTACGCCGTCCTGCGCCAGCATGCCGATGACAGCAACGATCCGATCGTTCTGTGCCATCTTGCTCGCGCCGATCTGGACGCAGGCCAGACCAAGGGTCTCGCACCGCGGGTCAGAGCGCTGTGGACCGTCGGCAGATCGCTACCAGACGACTGCGATCCGTTGCTCGAATGGTGGCGCAGCGGTGGTCATCTCACCGCCGACCTGGCCTGGGAGCGTTTCCACCTAGCCCTCGGGGCCGGGAACACGGGACTTGCCAGCTATCTGGTCCGTTACCTGGATTCCGATCAGAGCGTCTGGGCAGATCGCTGGCTTGGGATGGGTCTACGGCCCTGGGGCACGCTGAGGCAGGCCCGGCAGTGGTCGGATGATTCGCAGGCGCGACGCCTGATTGCCGAGACGCTTCAGCGCCTATCCAGCAATGATTGGGAGCGCAGCCGGGAGCATTGGAAGGCGCTGTCTAGTCGTTTCAGCTGGACGGACAAACAACGGGCGGATGTTCAAGCAAGAATCGCTCTTTTTCAGGCCGTGGACATGGATATCGATGCCCTGGCCGCGATCGACGCATTACCGGACTCGCATCGCAGCCAGCAGATGTTGGAGTGGCGGGCGCGCGTTGCTATGGCCCATTCAGAATGGGCCTCGGTCTTGGCATCGATTGGCGCCATGTCATTGCGAGACCAGGCGCGCAGCCGCTGGCGCTACTGGCGTGGTCGGGCACTGGCTGCGCTGCAGCGCCCGGACGCGTTGCTGGCCTATGTCAGCCTGGCGGCCGAAGCGTCCTATTACGGATTTCTCGCCGCCAAGGCGCTTGGCCAGGATCTTCGCGTCTGCAATGAAGATCTGAGCGCTGACCCGGATGTGCAGGCTCGCTTACTTCGCGATGCCCGGTTCGAGCGTGCCCTTGAATTGGAGCGGGTTGGCCTGTCCTGGCACGCGCGCTGGACCTGGGCTCGAGTCGCCCGTCGACTGACGCGCGATGAGCTGCATCAGGCCGCCCTGCTGGCCGCCGAACAGGATTGGCATGACCGAGTGATTTCCGCTCTCGGTGATGCCGGCACCTTGTCGGCCTATCGTCTGCGCTTTCCGCTGCTCGAGCAGAATCGGGTCGTCGACGAAGCCAATCGGCGCGGCGTCGACCCGGCCCTGGTCTATGGTCTGATGCGGGCCGAGTCGGCAATGCAGGCCGACGCCCTTTCCTCGGCTGGGGCCCGCGGGCTCCTTCAGCTGATGCCGGGGACGGCGCAAATGGTCGCGCAGCGCAATGCTTTGCCCTATTCGGGGCAGCGTGACTTGATGCGGCCGGTGATCAATATTCCGCTGGGCGTCGCCCACCTGGCCGAACTGCAAGACCGTTTCGACGGCGAATGGATTCACGTGGCGGCAGCCTATAACGCCGGGGCCGGGGCTGTTCGCCGCTGGCTGGACAGCCGACCCCTGGGCGATCACGACATCTGGCTGGAAACCCTGCCGTTCTATGAAACGCGTGACTATGTGCCCAGGGTGCTCGCTTTTGCCACGCTGTATGAGTGGCGAATGGGCCGCTCGCCCGAGGTGTTGGCCAATCACGTCGTTCCGGCCGCCGGCGCACGACCAAGCGTGTTCAGCTGCACGCCCTGAGAAGTACAATAAGCACAACCGATACAAGGATGTCCAAGCTTGGAAAGTGAGCAGATGCTGAAAACTTTCATCGTCGGTGGATCAGGTTTCGTCGGCGGCCATCTGGCCCGCCGTTTATCGGCTGACGGTCATGCAACGACGATCGCAACACGCTACGCGCCAGGTGCCAGGCGTCTTGCGCTCATTCCGGACGTTCAGCTCAAGCAAGTCAATCCCTATGACCTCGAAGCATTGACCGCGTCTCTCGAGGGACATGATGTGGTGATCAATCTGGTCGGCATCCTCAACGAAAGAGCTTTCGGCGGCAAAGGCTTTCACCGGGCCCACGTCAAGCTGGTCGAGAATCTCATCATCAGCTGTGAGGCGGCTCGCGTGGACCGCCTGATTCACATGAGCGCCCTGAATGCCGGTGAGGGTGAGAGTCATTATCTCAGGACCCGTGGCCAGGCCGAAGACTTGATCATGGCGGCATACCGCTCCGGCCAATTGAAAAGCACCATTGTCCGGCCCTCGACCATCTTTGGTCCAGACGACCGCTTTCTAAATCGTTTTGCCAGTCTGCTCAGGATCTCGCCCGTGCTTCCTCTGGCTCGGCCCGATGCGAAATTCGCCCCCGTGTTCGTCGGCGATGTGGTCGAGGCCTTGACGCGCGCTCTGGAGACCGAAGAAAGCCATGGCCGAACCTATGAGTTATGCGGTGCGGAGATCTGGACGCTGAAGGCCCTGGTCGAATGGGTTCGCGATCAGCTCGCGCTCAAGCGGCTGGTGATCGGTTTGCCCAACGCGCTGGGTTGGGCTCAGGGCAAGGTCTTTGATTTTGTGCCGGGCAAGCCCTTCTCCAGCGACAACTACAAATCGCTCTGCATCGACAGCGTTTGTCAGGACAATGGTTTCGAGGGGCTGGGGATTGATCCCTGGGGCCTGGCCAACAAGGCGCCGAGCTGGCTTGGATCTGGCGGACGCCAGGCTCGTTTCCAGCGATATCGGCAGTGGGCGCGCCGTGACAGGGACTGACATCAACGCGGACGCAGAGACGCTGACGGTCTATCAGGTCGGCGGGTCGATTCGCGACCAGCTCCTGGGCCGTTCCTCCCCGGATCGAGATTTTGTCGTTGTCGGAGCCACCCCTGAGGCCATGATCAGGCGAGGATTCAAGCCTGTCGGGCGTGATTTTCCGGTTTTCCTGCATCCCGAGACTCACGAAGAATATGCGCTAGCTCGAACCGAACGAAAGTCCGGACACGGCTATTGTGGATTTGTATTCCATGCGGGGACGGACGTCACCCTAGAGGAGGACTTGGCCCGTCGTGATCTGACCGTCAATTCGATGGCGCTCGATGCAGACGGCCACTTGATCGACCCCTTCGGCGGCCGTTTCGACCTCGCCAGGCGACGGCTTCGACACGTTTCCGAGGCCTTTGTCGAAGACCCTTTGCGGGTGCTGCGCTTGGCCCGATTCGCGACCCGTTTCCCGGACTTCAGCGTGGCGCCCGCGACGCTCGATCTTTGCCGTGAAATGGTCCGGTCCGGAGAGCTGGATCATCTCGTCCCCGAGCGAGTCTGGCAGGAAACCGGAAAGGCCTTGATGCATTCTCAGCCCTCGCGCTATTTTGATCTGCTGCGAGAGGTGGGCGGGCTGGCCGTGCTTTTCCCCGAGCTTGATGCCCTCTTTGGCGTGCCCCAGACCGCGCGCTATCATCCCGAGATCGACAGCGGCCGGCATACGATGATGGCGATCGACCGGGCCGCCGAACTGGGGGCACCGCTTCCCGTACGCTATGCCTGTCTGGTCCATGATCTCGGCAAGGCGCTGACGCCACCTGACCAATGGCCTTCCCACCGCGGCCACGAGAAACGGGGTCTGGAGCCGATCAAGGAACTCAGCGCGCGGCTTTCCGTCTCCAGGGACTGTCGCGATCTGGCCCTTCGCGTCGGGGAGTTCCACCTCCATGCCCATCGCGCGCTGGAGCTCAAGGCATCGACGGTTCTGGATCTGCTGACCAGACTGGATGCATTTCGCAGGCCGGAAACGCTCGATCTGTTCCTGCTGGCCTGCCAGGCCGATCTTCAGGGCCGCCTTGGTCGAGAACGTGATCCCTATCCCGAGGCCGACTACCTGCGGGCCTGTTTTGCTGCGGCACTCGAAGTGACGGCAAAGCCGTTCATTGATCAGGGTATCGAAGGCGCTGCGATCGCCGAAGCCATTAAGGGCGAACGTCGAAGGCGAATCGATCGGATCAGGCAGGCGCTCGAGCCTCAAGCGCTCTGAGGGTTTAGTCAAGGATGATCTGTGGTCGCTCGAATGCGCCCAGATACTCGGCGGCAGGGGCCGGTCGTCCCAGGAGATAGCCCTGGACGACGTCAACCCGGCACTGCAGCATGTAACCAAGCTGCTGTTTGGTCTCCACGCCCTCGGCCAGCACCGTCATACCGAGCGAATGGATGAGGTCGACGATGGCTCGCGTCAGATCGCGCTCCCGGGGATCACGATCGATATTGGTGAGGAAGCTGCGGTCGAGCTTGACGTAATCGACCTCCAGCCGTCGCAGATGCGCCAGTGAACTGTAGCCGGTCCCGAAATCGTCCAGGCAGACTTTGCAGCCCAGTTCCCGCAAATCCGAGATGGTGTTGAGGCCCGTCTCGAAATCGTCCATAGCAGTCGATTCGGTGATTTCGATATGCAGCTTGTCCGGGGCGACTTCGAATTCGTCGAAGAGATTCGACAGCTTGTCGGCCAGGCCCGGCTGCTGGAACCGCGGGGCTGAGAGATTGACTGATGCGGTAATGGGCGGCAGCGAAAAATCACTTTGCCAGTCCCTGAGCTGGCTCAGTGCCTGTTGCAGAATCTGATCCTCGAGCTCATCGAGTACGCCAAGGCGCTCCGCCTCCTGCAGGAATGATCCCGGCGTCAATACGCCGCGCTCGGGGTGCGTCCATCGCAATAGCGTCTCGAAGCCGGTAATCCGCCGGGCTCGCAGGCTGACCAGTGGTTGGAAAAAGAGACGGAACTGCTGTTCCTTGACACCCGTCCGGAGTTCGCGCTCGAGTTGCAGGAGATCGCGCGGTTGGTTGGCGTCCGTGTTCAGACGATGCAGAGACAGGGGTTCTCCCGCCTCGGCCGCGCGCATCTGAGCCTGCTGCGCCATGTTGATCAAAGCGACGGCATCGATTTCGTCATCGGGTGCAAAACACAGTCCACCGATCAGGCTCAGATGAAGTTGTTTGCCGCCTTCGCTGAGCGGCGTTGCGCCTTCGTCAAGTATCTGCCGCGCGGTCGCGATGAGCTTATGGCGATGCCCGGAATGCGGAATAATCATCAGAAAGTCGCGGTCACCGACTCGCCCCAGCGTTGCGCCTTTCGGCGTCAGTCTGCGAATGTCCCCGGCAAGCCGTCGAATCAAGGCATCGGTTTTGCTCCAGCCCAGCGCTTGAGAAACCAGGTTGAACCGGTGAACTCCGACCGACAGCACGCCAACCCGCTGCCTATTGATCGCCGCGGACCGGATTTCATGGAATAGCATGTCCTGGAGCTGGCGACGGTTAGGCAGTCCGGTGGCGGCGTCGTGCCCTCTGAGATGGACCAGTCGCTCTTCGGCCGATTGGACTCGCTCCAGCGCGCTCGTCGCACGTTGCCGTTCGATCTCGAGGAGCCAGATGATGATGCTGTAGCCAATCAGTATCAGCAGCAGGAAGCCGATCAGACCAAGATAGGGCACGTAGTCGGGAACCGATTGGAAAACGCTGATCCAGACGCTCTGAAACGCCGTGAACAACAGATACAGGCCGTAGCTGGCAAAGGCCATGGGCGTGAGTCGAGAGCTGAGCATGCGGCGGTCTTTGAGAGCCCCCCACAGCATGGTTGAGGTGATGAGGAAAGCCAGCCCGGTGGCCGCATGGACAACGGTAAAGCGCAGGAGCACGCGCAGCCAGGCTGCATCAGTGTCGAAGGGCTGAATCATTGCCGTGCCAATGCCGATGAAAGCCCCTAGCGCGATCAGCAACAGATGGCGTCCTGGGCCGATGCTCCTTTCGTTGACGGCCTCCCAGGCCCCGATGATCAGCCAGACCACATGAAGATAGGCCGCCGTAAGGGAGAAGGCGGAAAGTGCGAGGCGCTGAGCGGGCGACACGCCATCGATCTGCATGATCGCCAGCAGTGCGGCCGCACTACCGAAGTAACAGGCCATCGCAAAGCAGCTCAGGGCCCAATGGCGAAGAAACGCATGCTTGAATTCATTCAGAAAGGCGATCAGCAACAACGCCATGACCAGGCCGAAAAGGCCCTGGCCCACCTGCAGGGCAATCATCAGTTCAAGTTGTTGCACGAGTGGTGCGTCCCATCAATCGCAATGCCTGTGCTGACTCTTTTGCGGCCGGCGCAAAAGACTCCCTCACGCCCCCGTTGGCCTCGACTGTGCGCCTACAGTAGCTGAAATCCCGACCGGCTGCATCTCATCCACTTCGCCATGGCGAGGGCCTGCACTCGTACGATTGATGAAAATGCGCCCGTCCGGCCGGTGCCGATCGGAATTTATTGACCCGTGACGGGCACTTTTGACCCTGTCTGAGGTCCTAATTTCACATTTGTCATTGACTCTGCGTCGATGACAACGGGGGTACAGTCGCGGCCCTTGACCGTTTATTGCCCGTCTGGAGCGCTGTATGCAGCTGACAAAATCAGGATTGAGCAATCCAGTCGCGGTGGCGGTTGGCTGTATTCTGCTCGTTATCTTCGGCCTGCTCAGTCTGGCGCGCTTGCCAATTCAACTGACTCCGGACATTGAGCGCCCGTCGATTTCGATCTCGACGGGCTGGCGTGCGGCGGCACCTGAAGAAATCGAGTCAGAAATCATCGAGCCGCAGGAAGACCTGTTGCGTGACGTGCCCGGATTGCAGCGGATGACCGCCACCGCTAGTCCGGGACAAGGCAGCATCAACCTCGAATTCGATGTCAATGCCGATCTGAACCGCTCCCTGATCGAGGTCATCAACCGGCTTAATCAGGTGGCCCGCTATCCTGCAGATGTCACTGAACCCACGGTTCGGGTGGGCTCGAATCAGTTCGGCGACACCATCGCCTGGTTTGCCATCCGTACCAAGCCTGAAAACTCTCGGCCGATCATCGAATACCAGGATTTCATCGACGAGGTGATTCGCGAGCGTTTGGAGCGCATTTCCGGTGTCTCCTCGGCCACCCCTCGCGGTGGACGACCGTTTGAGGTGCGAATGACCTTCGATCCCTACCGGGCGGCTGCGATTGGCGTTGATTTGACCCGGATTGGCCAGCGCCTCGGTCAGAACGCCGATGTCTCAGGCGGTTTTCAGGAGGTCGGACGTCGTCAGTACACACTACGGTTCGCGGGTCAGTACGAGATCAGCGATCTCGAAAACCTAGTTCTGGAATGGCGAGAGGGGCGACCGGTTTATCTGAGTGACGTCGCCAGCGTGGAGCGGATCATGCGCGACAGCAGCGGCGTCATGACTCAGAACGCTGGGCCATCGATCGCCATGAACGTCATCGCTGAGCCGGGGGTCAATGTTCTCCAGGTCATGGGCGATCTCCAAGCCGAAATCGAGGCGCTTCGTGAAAGCCATCTCGAACCCGCCGGCCTGGAGATCATTCAGGCTTCCGATGACACCATCTACATCCGAGAGTCGATCTGGATGGTCGTGACCAATCTGGTCCTGGGCGTGGGCCTGGCGATTGCTGTCCTGTGGTTCTTCTTCCGTCGTCTTCGCGCGACCCTGATGGTGGCGCTGGCCATCCCGCTTTGCTTGTGTTTTTCCTTTCTCGTGCTTGACGGCAGTGGTCGAACGCTCAACGTGATTTCTCTGGCTGGGCTGGCCTTCGCCACCGGCATGGTGCTGGATGCCGCGATCGTGGTTCTGGAGAATATCGTCAGGCAGCGCGAACAGGGCCGCGATTCTAAGGAGGCGGCCGATCGAGGCACGAGCCAGGTCTGGGGTGCACTTCTGGCCTCCACCGTTACCACGGTCGCGATCTTTCTGCCGGTCATTTTCCTCCAGGATGAGGCGGGCCAGCTCTTTGCCGACCTGGCGGTGGTGATTTCCGCCGCTATTGTCTGCTCTTTGATCGTTGCCACCATCGTGATTCCGGCAGCAAGCTATCGTCTGCTGGGCAATGAAGCCTTTGAAGACGGACATCGCAGCTGGTGGCGCTGGACGACCGACAAGGTCATGGCGATCACCGACACCCCGATGCAGCGTTGGAGCTGGATCGCCGGTCTGACCGCCGTGCCCATTTTAGTGGGATGGTTGTTGCTGCCGCCGGCCGACTATCTGCCTGAGGGCAAGCAGAACTTCGTCTTCGGCTTCATCCAGACGCCGTCCGGCATGGGACCGGATACGGCGGAAGTAGATCTGGTCAACGTGGTCAATGATCGCCTGCGGCCCTATATCGAGGGTCAGAAAGAACCCAAGATCGACAATACCTTTTTGGGGTTCTTCGGCACCGGTGCCTTCTTCGGGATGCGCGCTGCCAATGAAGAAGAAGTCGACGAACTGTTGAATATTGTCAATACAGAGATTCTCACCGGGTTTCCGGATACCTTTGGACGCGCCAGTCGTGCGCCGATCTTTGGTGGCCGCGGCTCGCGCCAGATCTCAGTCGATCTGCAGGCCGGCAATTTCGAGGAACTGCTGGCGGCGGGCCAGACCGGCTTCTTTCAGATCACCCAGGCGTTGCCAGGAAGCAGCGTTCGGCCCCAGCCTGGACTGGAACTGGCGGAACCAGAGCTCCGCCTGATACCGGATGATCGCCGAATTGCAGAATTGGGTTGGACTCGCAGTGATGTCGCCACCCTCATTCGGGCGCTGGGGAGCGGTGCTTTTCTGGGAGACTACTTTGACGGTGATCGGCGCCTGGACGTGATCCTGCGAGGCGAGGAGTGGCTAACGCCGGAAGAATTGATGGCCATGCCGCTGTCGACGCCTTCAGGTCGTATTGCTACGCTCGGCGAACTGACTCGTCTTGAGCGAACTGCCGGGCCCAATCAAATCCGCCGGGTTGATCGTCGGCGCACCCTAACGCTTCAAGTGACCCCGCCGGCGGACATGCCAATGGAGGTCGCGCTTGACATTCTGAAAGCAGACGTTGAGCCTGCGATGCGCGCTGAGCTGCCGCCTGACGGTGTCATCACCTACACCGGTACCGCGGAGGCGATGGATGAAACGCTGAGCAATCTGCTCGGGAGTTTCGTGCTCGCCATCGTGATTCTTTATCTCCTGATTTCGGCTTTGTTCCGATCGTTTCGCGATTCTCTGCTCGTGCTCCTGACCATTCCGATGGCCACGGTGGGTGGGATCATCGGCCTGCGCCTGGTGGGCCTGTTGACGGGCCAGGCCATGGATATGTTGACCATGATCGGTTTCGTGATCCTCCTGGGGCTGGTGGTCAATAACGCTATTTTGCTGGTCTATCGCGCCCGGGACGGCGAGAGCGAGGGTCTGAGCCGTCGTGACGCGGTCGAGTCGGCAGTGCGCCTGCGATTGCGGCCGATTCTGATGAGCACGTTCACCAGCCTGTTTGGCATGTTGCCCCTACTGCTGCTGCCGGGCTCGGGCACCGAACTCTACAAGGGGCTGGCGGCGGTGATCGTTGGTGGACTGGCGATCAGCACCCTGTTCACGCTGGTGCTGCTCCCGAGCCTCCTGCGAATGAATGAAGAAAAGAAACCGTCAAGCGTCGATCAAGCGGTCCCCGCATAAGGATGAAGGCAATGAGGAAGTCAGACACGAGAGTCCAGCCAGTGCGTAAGCCATCACTGGTGAAGCTATGCTGGATACTTTATCTTGCGGTTTTTTCCAGCGCGGTTTGCGCCCAATGGGGTGGGTCGTCGCCGGTGCAGGTCGGAGAAGCTCGCCTCACCTCCATGTCCCCGACCATGCAGGTCGCTGGCACTGTGATTTCACGGCAGGACGCACTGCTCTCGGCCGAAGTGGAGGGTCGACTGGTCAGCGTGGCCGAGGTCGGTACGCGAGTGGAAGCCGGCGACGTGATTGCCGAAATCGAAGGTGTGTCCCTCGGCCTGCGCGCCGAAGAACTGGCCGCAGAGGTGACACGAGCCGAAGCGCGGCTGCGATTCCTCGAAGGCGAACTGGTGCGGCTCGAACGCCTGGCAGAAACCAACTTGGCTGCGGTGAGCCAGATCGATCAGACGCGTTCGGAGCGTGACGTGGCCGCCAGTGACCTGGTCGTAGTCAAGTCGCGTTTGAGCCAGGCCGAGGACCAGCTGTCGCGGACCCAGATCACTGCACCTTTCCCAGGCGTTGTCGTGGAACGGCGAGCCCAGGCCGGCGAGCGGATCGCGGTCGGAAATCCAGTCGTTCGCCTCGTCAACCCGAACAACCTTGAAGTGGTTGCACGCGCTCCGCTCAACTACTATCGCTACGTCAGAGCCGGCGATGAGCTGGCGGTCAATGCGGGACAGGAGCCGCCAATGATCTCTCCGGTCAGGACCGTGGTCAGCGTGGGCGGTGAAAACCAGCACGTGTTCGAGCTTCGCCTTGACGTGGTCGAACCACTGCCAGTGGGCCAGACCGTTCGCGTTACGGTGCCGACCGCGGACGTGCGAGAAGTTCTCGCCGTCCCTCGCGACGCGCTTGTGCTGCGCGGAGACGGCATAACGATCTTTATCGTCGACCAGGACAATACGGCACGACGCATCCGAGTGACGACGGGGATCGGTGAGGGAGATTGGATCGAAGTCCAGGGGCCCGTCCAGGAGGGCGATCGCATCGTGGTGCGTGGCAATGAGCGACTGCGCCCCGGCCAGGAAGTCAGCGTGCAGGCGACTGATGAGTCTTTGGAATCGGCTTGATCCGCTCATCCGGCCGCACCAGGTGCTGAAGCGCTTTCAATTGACGCAACTGGATCAAGATCTGACGTTATAATTCCGCCACTGTGGTTCGTTGCTGGACTGCTCATCCCTGAGTTGCAAATGATATGACCTATTGCGTTGCCGTTCGGCTGGAAGAGGGGCTCGTGCTGGCCTCCGACTCGCGCACCAGTGCCGGCGTTGATGATCTGAGCATCTATTCCAAGATGCACCACTTCAACACCAGAGATGACCGTTTTATCACGCTCCTGTCAGCGGGTAACCTGGCCACGACTCAGGCCGTGACGACTCGACTCGAGCGCGAGATCGAAGATGCGGCGGATGGCCAGAATCTGAATGACTTCGATCATCTCGACCAGATCGCGCGCTACGTGGGCGATGTGAGTAGCGGAATCCAGACCAATTTCGCAGGTCAGGCCGAGCAGACCAGTCAGATGATGCAGGCCTCTTTCATCCTGGCCGGTCAGATCGAGGGTCGCGCACACGAGGCCTTCCTGATCTATCCACAGGGCAACTACATAGCAGCGTCACCCGACAAACCGTTTCTGCAGATCGGTGAAACCAAGTACGGCAAGCCCATCCTTGATCGCATCATCGAGCCCTCGATCAGTCTGGAACGGGCCGGCCGCTGTGCGCTGGTGTCCATGGATGCCGCAATTCGAGCCAATCTGACGGTGGGACCTCCGATCGAGTTGCTGCTGTATCAGCGCGATCAGCTTCACTCGCCTAAACGCGTCCGCTTCGAGGCGGACGATCCGTACCTCCTCAGCCTGCGAAGCGCCTGGTCGGACGGTCTGAACCAACTGTTTCTCACGCTGCCTCGATTCGATTGGGAATCCTGATTACTTTTCGAAAAGCCCCAAAACGCGCTCTCAGCGTAGTAGTTCGAAGCGCTCCTAGGGACTGAATCCGCTGTTCTGGATCACTTCGTCGACCAGCTTGAGCTTGTCGATGATTGGTGGTGTCAGCACAAACGGGTAGGCATCGTTCTGATCCATCGAACGCATGATCAGGTTGATTTTGAGCGCCAGATCGATCCAATGTTGAACCTTGTCGTCCACGTCCCCGGTGAGCACGTCGTCCTCTGCCATGCCGATCGCTGAGGCCATCTCTAACGAGTCCGTGATCTGCAGCCAGTGCGCCCAGCATTCAGCCCAATCCTCCCAGGGGTGAGCGCTGGCATAGGCGCTGACGTGCGTCTCCTGCCAGTTCGTGGGTGGTCCATCGTTGTAATAGCTTTGAAGTGCGGAGCTGTAGTCAGCTCGCTCATCGCCGAAACACTCGCGAATGCGGCCCAGGAGGGGGCCGGCAGCCACCAGGCGGTCCCAGTAGTAGTGACCGCTTTCGTGGCGGAAATGCCCGAGCAGGGTGCGTTGCTGCTCGTTAAGTTGAAGCCGACGTCGCTCGCGTTCCACATCGTTGGCCTCCGCAATATTGATGGTGATCAGCCCGTTCGCATGACCGGTCAGGACCTGCCCGCCGTCCTCCGGTGCCTGGAATTCCTGGCTGTCGGGCTGATCCTCGAGAAAGGCGAAAGCCAGTCCTCCGTCAGCGTCGGCCGACTTCGGAATCACAGGCAGTTTGAGGCGGCGCAAACCATAGACCAGCCGACGCTTTCTCCGTTCGACCCGAATCCAGAGTGATCGATTGCCCGACTGCTGCAGATTGGGGATGACCTCATTCAATCGGCAGGCCATGCAGAACGGCTCCGGTTCGCTATCGGGAATCATCCAGTTGCAGGCCTCATGGCTGATGCCATTGGTGCACCGGCGGTACGTCTGGCTGGGTGTGTCCTTGCCGGCAGACGGCAAGCTGGCCCAGCGATCATTGCCGGCCGGCTCGATCGCCGCCAGCCTGAGCTCGTCGGGCAGGAACCCGAGACTCCTGCCGCATTGAATGCATGCGGTGTTTGCGAAGTAGATCGTGTTGCCACAGTGGCAACGAAAAGGCCTCAAGCCTCGCTCCCGAACCAGGTGTGTCGAATCGCCAAATCCGTCTGGGCCAGTTCGATCTGGAGCTGATCCATGAAACTGACCAGCTCGCGGCCATTCAGGCTCTTGGCTTGCGTGTCGTTGAGAAGTCTCTGCAGATGGGTAACGCTTCGCAGGCTGCGATCATCTTCGCCAGGAAGCCCACCGATCAGATCCTCCAGCACCAGCAGACAGTACATCACCGAGCGCGGAAACTGGCCGTCTCTCAGCAGAAAACGAAGCACGTCTCGCCCGCTGACCCGAGAGCGGACATGGCGGCGATACATCTGATAGCCGGTCAGTGACTTGAGCACGCTCATCCACTGAATGGATTCGAACGGCCCAAGGTCTTCCGCCGTGTCTGGCAGAAGGTCGTAGCCGCGGACTTCGAGAATGCGGGTGATCATATCGGCCCGCTCCAGATGCCGTCCGATCAGCATGAAGTCGTAAGCGTGATCGTGGCTCATGGTGCCCTGAAGCGTGCCGGCCATCTGCTGGCATTCCAGGATCAGTTCTTCGAGAAAATCCTGCCGGCGCCGCTTGCTGAGCTTGCTATTGAGTTGCTCGGTGCTCTTCAGATACAGAGCATTCATCTGTTCCCACACTTCCCTGGGCACCAGATCGCGCGCTGAACGTAGGTTCTCGCGCGCATGCTCCAGCGTGACCTTGAGCGAGCTCGGATTGCTGTCATCAAAGAGAAGAAAGCGCACCACGTTGCGCTCGTTGGGTTCTTCATTATTCTCTTCAAAGCGCGCCGCGTTGCCGGTGATTCGGATCAGGGGCTGCCAGCCCGCGCTCAAGCCCGAGGGCAGGTCAAGATTGAGATGAGCAGTGACATTGATCAGGCGCGCCAAATCCTCCGCGCGCTCGAGATAACGACCATGCCAAAAAAGATTTTCGGCCAAACGAGCAAGCATCATGACACCTCCGTGTCGACAATCCAGGTGTCCTTGCTGCCGCCGCCCTGGGAGGAATTGACGACCAGGGATCCGGCCTTGAGCGCCACGCGCGTGAGTCCGCCATTGGTCACGTAGGTCTGAAGCCCCGACAGCACAAACGGTCGTAAGTCGATGTGACGAGGTGCGACTCCGTTCTGAACGAAGGTCGGACATGTTGACAGGGACAGGGTCGGTTGTCCGATGTAGTTGCGCGGATCCTTTCGAATCAGCCGCGCAAATTTGTCGCGTTCCTTCTTCGTCGACCTGGGACCGATGAGCATGCCATAGCCACCGGACTCGTTGGCCGGCTTGATGACCAGCTCATCGAGGTGGTCGATCACATAGGCCATTTCGTCCGGATTCTGACACTTCCAGGTCGGTACATTGTCGAGCTTGGGGCTTTCATTCAGGTAGTAGCGAATAATTTCGGGAACGTAGGCATACACCACCTTGTCGTCGGCAACACCCGCCCCCGGGGCATTGGCCAGGGCCACGTTACCGGAGCGCCACGCGCGCATCAAGCCGGGCACACCGAGCATCGAGTCCTCGCGAAAGGCTTCGGGATCAATGAAGTCGTCATCGACGCGGCGGTAGATGACATCGACGGGTTCGAGTCCGCTGATGGTTCGCATGAAGACCCGGTCGCTGTTGTCGACCACGAGGTCGCGCCCCTCGACCAAGGAAGCGCCCATCTGCTGGGCCAGGTAGGCGTGTTCAAAGTAGGCCGAGTTGTACATTCCTGGCGTCAGAACCACGACACTCGGATAGTCGGAAGGGCTGGGCGATAGGGAGGCCAGCGTGTCGTAGAGCTGAGACGGATAGTCATCGACCGGCTGGATACCTGAATCTTCGAAAAGTTCCGGGAATACACGCTTCATCACCTGGCGATTCTCGAGCATGTAGGACACGCCAGAAGGAATTCGCAGGTTGTCTTCGAGCACATAGACCGTGCCGTCGCCGTCGCGAACGAGGTCCGAGCCGCAGATGTGTGCCCAGATTCCCAGGGGCGGTGAAATTCCCCGGCATTGCTCCTGGAAATTCTCGGAATTTTCAAGCAATTCAGCTGGAAAGACACCGTCTCTTACGATGTCCTGATCGTTGTAGAGGTCCTCGATAAAACAATTGAGAGCCTTGACACGCTGCTTCAGGCCCGCCTCGATCGTCTCCCATTCTTTCAGGGCAATAACCCGAGGAATCAGGTCGAAGGGCATGGCTCGATCGACACCCGTGTCCTCGAAGTAGACTCTGAAGGTGATTCCGGCGACAAGCGCGGCCAGGTCGCAGGCTGAACGACGCTCGCCGAGCTCGTTTTCATCGAGGCTCTTGAGATATTTCCAGACCGCGCGCGACGCGACCCGTGGTCGACCGCCTTTGCCGATCAGTTCGTCGAAAAACTCTTTTGATTCATAATTTTCAAGATTCATGCCCTAGAGGATAACGCACCGACGGTCGAAGTTTCCGCTTGCTTCCCGTGCGTCGGAGCACAGCCTTGATGTTCGATCAATCCATGGATCTGCTGCGCCCAACCGCAAAGACCGCCTGTTCACCGTCCTCAACGCAGCGAATGGTGCAGCCGTACAAGCGGCTGAGACGGTCCTCTGTGAGCAGGTCTCGACTTGGGCCCAACGCCCAGTCACCGTTGCCAAACAGCAGCAGCACATGTGAGCAGTAGCAAGCGGCCAGGTTGGCATCATGCAGCGCCATGATGGCAGCGCGCCCCTGCTCGGCCACTCGATTGAATACCAGGTCGAGCATGCTGATCTGGTGCGCTGGATCGAGATGATTGGTCGGTTCGTCGAGTAGCAGGAGCATCGGGTCCTGAACCAGCAGGCTGGCGAGCGCGAGGCGTCGCGACTCGCCCCCGGACAGCGTGAAGCAACTGCGTCCGGCGAATGCCCCGAGACCCACTAGATCCAGTGCGCACTGGGCAAGGCGACGATCAGCATCTGTCTCGCGCGCCAGGGGGCCCAGGTGCGGATGGCGGCCGATCAGTGCGACCGCTTCGCAAGAGGCCTCGAAGGCATACTGGGTGTGCTGCAGCAGCATCCCCAGTCGCTGGGCCAGTTTTTTCCTCGGCCAGTCCTGGAGCGGCCGCTCCAGGAGCTGGATGTCCCCCTCTTCTGCTGGCCTCAGTCCGGCGACCGTTTTCAGCAGGGTGGTTTTGCCGATGCCGTTGGGTCCAAGGATGCCGAGCAGTTGGCCCGGGAGGAGCTCGAGCTGCAGCGCATCGACGACTCGTGTTGATCCAATTGCGATGGTCAGATCGTTGATCTTGAGAAGCGGTGGGGTCATCTCAACGAATGCCTTTGGCTCGGCGAAGCAGAATCAGAAACAGCGGTACGCCGATCAGCGCGGTGAGTACGCCGACCGGAAGCTGGCGCGGGCCCAGAAGCGTGCGCGCGAGCGTGTCAGCGATCAGCAGAAAGCTTGCGCCGAATGCCGCCGCGGCAGGCAGCAGGCGCCGGTGATCGGAGCCGACCAGCAGGCGCATCAAGTGCGGAACAATCAGCCCCACGAAGCCAATTGCACCGGCCATCGCCACCGCAATCCCTGTGAGCAGTGATGCGGCCACAAAAATTTCCCAGAACCGAATGCGAGTGGGTTCCCCCAGCAATTCTGCCTGAAGCGCGCCTGCACTCAGCACGTTGAGGCTGCGCGATCGAAGCCAGATCAAGGTCAGCACAAGGAGCGTTGGTAATAACCACAGCACCGAGGCCCGGGCATGACTCAGATCGCCCATCAGCCAGAACAGCATGCCTCTGAGGCTGGTGGTGTCACCGGTCGCAAGAATCAGGCTGATCAGTGCCCCCCACCCTGAAGCGACCACGACACCGGTCAACAGGACCCGAGCGCTGGTCCAGGCACCTTCACCCCGGGCCAGCACGAACACCAGCACAGTCGTGAGCAGCGCTCCGATGAACGCCAGGGCAGGGACCGGTAGCCAGGTGATCCCAAGCGTCATGCCGATCAGGGCAAACACGCTTGCGCCTCCGGACAGGCCTAGGATATAGGGGTCGGCAAGGGGATTGCGCAGCAGGACTTGCATCAGACAGCCCGCGGTCGCGAGCAGGCTGCCGACGATCAGGGCCGCCATGGCCCGGGGCAGGCGCAGGTCCATCACGATTCGCTGCGCGTTTCCCTCGACCTGCCAGGGCCCGATCCACCCGCTGCTACCGACGCTGAGCGATAGCAGCAGACTGAAGGGCAGCAGCAGGCCGAGCAGAATGAATACCCAGCGAACGCGTTTCGGCGAAACATTCATCGGCTACAGGATCGATGGTTCAGGACATGCATGGCTTCACTGGGAACTTGCTTGGCAAGAACCGCTTGAATTGATTACTATTCAAGGCAGTTGATGAATTTGCGGAACGGTATCACAGCCGAAGCCGCCACAAGGCAGATGATCGATCCAGACGGGTTTCGACCCAACGTCGGCATCGTTCTCGCCAGGGGAAATGGCCAGGTGTTCTGGGCGCGCCGCGCCGGACAGGATGGCTGGCAGTTTCCGCAGGGCGGAATGCGAACCGATGAAACGCCGCTAGAGGCCATGTATCGCGAGCTGTCGGAAGAGACCGGACTGCTCGAAGAACACGTGCGCGTGCTCGGATCAACGCCGGGCTGGCTTCGATACCGTTTGCCCAGGCGCTATCGTCGGCGCCATCAAAAGCCGATCTGCGTTGGTCAGAAGCAGGTCTGGTTTCTCCTGGAGTTTCTGGCGGAAGACAATGAGGTCAAGCTCGATGGCGTTAGTGACCCGGAGTTCGACGAATTCCGATGGGTCGACTTCTGGTATCCGGCCGAACACGTTATTCCGTTTAAACGTCGGGTTTATACTCGTGCTCTACAGCATCTTGCACCGTTGCTGCCGTCCGGAGCCGAGGTGGCCCGCGTCCGCTAATCGATGCGTCTTTTCTTTCTCGCGCTGATTCGGCGCCCAGCTCAGGATATCGATTCGTGGATTTGATCAATGCTGCTGTTCTGCTGTTTGTGGTCATGGATCCGATGGGAAATGTTCCGATCTTCCTCTCGGTGCTCGACAAGGTCGCGCCCGAACGCCGCTACCGCGTCCTGATACGGGAGCTGCTGATTGCGCTGGCCATCCTGTTTGGTTTTCTGCTCGCTGGTCAATACGTCCTGGATTTTCTTGGCTTGGAGCAGGCTTCGATCAGCGTGGCCGGTGGCATCATCCTCTTTTTGATCGCAGTAAAAATGATCTTTCCCGTTCCGAGATCGCTTCGTGAGGACGAAAGCGACGAGCACGATGAGCCCTTTCTCGTGCCCCTGGCCGTGCCGCTGGTTGCAGGCCCGAGCGCGATGGCTGTGCTTTTACTGTTGGTCACCAAGGAGCCCGAAAGCCTGGGTATCTGGTCGCTGGCCCTGATCGCGGCCTGGCTGGCCAGTGCCTTGATCCTGCTGGCGGCCCCGCAACTCAAGCGCCTGCTCGGACAACGCGGTCTGATTGCCACTGAACGCCTGATGGGCATGCTGTTGGTGGCGATCGCCGTGCAGATGTTCCTCGACGGCACCGCCCAGTTTCTTGGAGACAGATTATGAAAGCCACCTTTCTCGCTACACTGCTATTGGCAACGCCGTTGGCGGCCGACATCTTCGACGAATCAGATTTGCTGGTCGCGCGTGAGCTTCGGGAATCCACCCGAGCCGGTTCCGGCGGATACGAGATCGTGGAGGACCTGACGACTCGGGTTGGTCCGCGCCTGGCCGGCTCCGAGGCCGACCCTCTTGCCGTCGAATGGGCGGTTGCGATGCTGAGTGACCTGGGTTTCGACCGGGTCTGGCGCGAACCTGCCACCTTCCCGACCTGGTCCCGCGGTCACGAGGAGGTGGCTGTTACCTCGCCGGTCGAGCAGGACTTCGAAGCCCTGGCCATCGGTTATTCGCCGGCCACGCCCTCAGAGGGGATTGAGGCCGAGGTCGTGATGTTCGATGATCTGGCCGCGCTGGAGGCGGCCGGGATCGACACGCTCAGCGGCAAGATTGTTTTCATCCGTAACCGCATGGAGCGTGCCCGCGATGGATCAGGTTATGGACCGGCCGTTCAAGCGCGCGCACGCGGTGCCATGGTCGCCGCCGAGAAGGGCGCCGAGGCGCTTCTGATCCGCTCCATCGGCACCTCCACCAATCGCTTTGCCCACACCGGCGGAATGCGTTTCGACACGGCTGTTCGCAGCCTGCCGGCTGCCGCTATTTCGAACCCGGACGCCGATCAGCTTGAACGCTTGATCGGACTGGGGGAGCCGGTGACCGTGCGGATGAACATTGCCGCCCAGATCAACCAGGCCTATACGAGCCACAACGTGATCGCCCAGATCGACGGGGCTCGCTATCCCGATCAGGTCGTGGCACTGGGTGCCCATCTCGACTCCTGGGATGTCGGCACTGGAGCACTGGATGACGGCGCTGGCGTCGCCATCGTGACCGAGGCAGCCCGGCAGATTCTCGAGCTGGATCAGCGGCCAGATCGATCGATCCAGGTCATTCTGTTTGCGGCCGAAGAAATCGGGCTGTGGGGCGGTCGGGCCTGGGCACAGGCGCGCAGCGAGGCCATCGATCAGGTGCACGTGGCGGCAGAGTCCGATTTTGGCGCGGGGCCAATCTATTCGATGAGTGCCCGGGTCATTGAGTCTGCGCGCCCCGTGATCGAGGCCATAGCAGCTGAACTCGCCCCACTGGGCATTGTTTTGACCGACAGCCGACGGGCCTCCGCAGGCCCTGATTTCATCCCCGCGCTACCACTCGGTCTGGCCGCGGTCGATCTTCATCAGGATGGCACAAATTACTTCGATTACCATCATACTGAGAACGACACTCTCGATAAGATCGACCCTAATGCGCTGCGTCAGAACGCAGCCGCCTACGCGGTGCTTGCCTGGCTCGCGGCTCAGTCACCGCTTGGGTTCGGGTCCGGATCGGCATTGCTTGAACAAGAACGGAACGACTGATTATGGGACAGTTCAGCTACCATCCCGCCTGGGGCCAGGCGACGTCGGAAGATCAGCAGGACATCATTGATTTCTGGCTGACTGAGAAGGCCCTGCCTTCAGCCCAGGCGGCTCAGAACCGCGTCGCGCAGGTGGTCATGTTCGCGCGCAATCAGGACGGAGGTGTTTCCGGGGTGTGCACGGCGACACCACAAAATCCCCACCAGCTCGGCCAGCCGGTCTATTTTTACCGCAGTTTCATCGCGCGGGAATATCGTCAGACCCTGCTCGTGTTTCGAATGCTGAAAAAAGCCACGGCGTTGTTGGAGACCGATGCACGCGAGCACGATTGGCCCTGCATCGGGATCCTGCTCGAGCTGGAAAACGAACGGTTCAATCAGCGCGGCCGAATGCCGGTCTGGCCCGGCATCGACTTTGTTTATCTCGGCAAGAGTCCGCGCGGGCTGGAATGCCGCGTGCACTGGTTTAGGGATGCGCGTCTGAAGTCCTGAAGTTCTTGCCCTGAACCAGAGGCCAGGCGCAGGGATGCCTTCTCCGTAGTTCGTCGACTCAGCGCCGTTTTAAGCTGGCGCTTCGGCGATCTCCACGCGATTGCGGCCACTGCGCTTGGCCCGATAGAGCGCGCGATCGGTTCGCTGGTGCAGCGATTCGAGCGATTCACCGGGCTTGGCCCCGCCCAGACCAAGACTGAGTGTGATTGGCGGGTCGGTGGGGCGGCGTGCCTGTCCGGAAAGTCGATCGCGAAGGATCTGAACTTTTGCCAATGCATCATCCTGAGTATGATCGAGCAGGCGAATTGCGAATTCTTCTCCTCCGATGCGTCCAATCAAGCCGCGCGCTCCGAATATTTCCCTGAGCAGGTGGGCGGTCTGGCGCAATACTTCGTCTCCGATTTGGTGTCCGAAGCGATCATTGACCTGCTTGAAATGATCGATATCAGCCATGATCAGAATCAGCGGGCGGTCCTTAGGTTCCCCCAGTTCGCGGTCAAGCTGATTGAAAAAGCGGGTGTGGTTGAAAAGCTGGGTGAGCCCATCGCGGTCCGACAGGCGCCGATAATGGCGGCGTTCTCGCAGCGTATGCAGCAGTCCCGCAGACAACAGTATCGCCAATACAATGCCGCCAACCGTGGCGAGGGTCAACAGTCGCCGCTGTTGCGCCTGGCTTTCTTCGGTCAGTTTGCGGTAACGCTCCTGTTCGCGCAGCAGGTTCATTTCCTGATTGTGGAGGGCTTGCTCGAAATCCATGGATAGCTGAGCCAGGCGCAGAGAATTTACCTTCTCCAAATGCTCGCGCTTGACTCCCAGCTTGGCTTTGTAGAAGGCAACGGCCGTTTCCAGGTCTCCCATCTGGCGCGCCGATTGAGCGGCACCGTCCAGAGCAGTGACCAGCTGATCGCTGCGCATGCTTGAGCTCAATTGATGACTAAGAGACTGGTAGCTGTCAAACGCCCTGTTCAAGTTCCCGCGCAGTAGGTCGATACGGGCTCGGATCAGATCGCTCTCGATGCGAAGGTGATGATAATTGTCCGGGTTCGCTTCGAACGATTCGTTGAGCAGGCGCTCGGCATCGTCGATTCGTCCAGCCTCCACGGCCAGCTGAGCCAACAGATTCCTGACCGAGGCCATTGCCACTTGATCTTTGACCTGCGCACACAGCTCGAGTGCGCGCTGCCCAAGCGACGTGGCCTGTGCCGTGTCGTTCACCGACGCGTGGGCCTGGCCCAACCAGTTCAAGGCGAGGCATTCCAGCCGGTTGCTGTTGGCTTCTCTGGCGCTTTCCAACGCATTTTTGGCGTAATCCATGGCGAGCAAAATATCGCCGGACCGACTGTGGAAGGTGCTGACCACACCGTAAACAGACACCTCATTGGCAGGGGAGTCGAGGTCATCGAGCATCCTCGATGCACGTTGGACCTGCCGAAAGGCAAGCTCGTAGTCTCCAGTGTTGACGGCCAGGCTGGCCGCAAGACGCACGGCGCTGAGGCGTTGCTCTACGTTCTTCGCGCCGTTGGCCAGGGCCAGGGCACGTTCCATCGCTTCTGCGTATTCGCCTTTGAGCCCGATGGCCCGGATCAGCATCAGCTCGATGTCGGCCCGTTGTCTTGGACTGACGGTTTCACCTTCTGCCTCGAGCTCGCGCAGGAGTTGCAGACCCGATCCCGTCGGATCGGTGATGCTCAGCTGTCTGGCTTGTTCGAGGCGGCTCTCCGCATCATCGGCGGTTGCTGCCATCATCATAAGACCGGCGCAGACGATTGGCAGCAACCGCACTCCCCGGCAGGCTCGAATTCCGTCTGGGTTACTGCTCATCAGCGATCTCAACGCGGTCCCGCCCGCCCTGCTTGGCTTCGTAGAGAGCGTGGTCGGCGCGCTTTCGAAGTTGCTCGATCGTTTCCGACCCGTCGAATTCGGCGACGCCGAAGCTCATGCTGACCTGCAGGACCTGGTCGTCGCTTCGGGCACTGTTGATTTCCTTGCGAATGGCATCAACGCGGTCCCGTGCTTCATTCAAGCTCATCCCTGGCGAAGCAATGGCAAATTCTTCTCCACCGATGCGACCAAGAATGGCTGTTTTAGGAAACCCGGCTCGCATACGACTGGCCACGCGCTGGATCACCGTGTCACCGACCAGATGCCCGTGGCCATCGTTGATCTGCTTGAAGTGATCAATGTCGCCCACGGTCAGCGTGAACGGTTCGCCCGACCCAATGCAGGAGTTCAGTGCACGATCGGCAACCTCAAAGAAGTTGGTGTGGTTGAAGAGCTGCGTCATACTGTCCTGACGAGAGAGATTCTGGAAATGGCGTCTCTCACGCATCGCACGGAACAGGCCGACTGCGAGCAAGGCGATCAGGATGGCAGCGCTCAGCTGGGTGCCATGACGAAACCTGGTCTGCTGCCTCGTGGTTGTTTGTTCGAGTTCGCTGATCCTGGATTGCTCTTGAAGAAGAGCCAGCTCTCGACGACGGGCATCCATGTCGTACTGCACTTCGAGGTAGGCCGTTCGACGCGAACGCTGTAGCACCGCATAGCGCTCGGTAGACAGCGCTTCGCGCTGCAGGTGTTCGAGGGCGGTCGCGGGGTCCCGTTCGCGCTCGGCGAAGCGTGCAACAAGCTGGTGGGTGCGCGCCTTGCGGTCCCAGAAACGTCGAGCCTGAAAGTGAGAGACGAGCTGACCAATGAGGGCCGAGTTTGGCATGGGCCCGCCGAGACGAAGCTCCAAGTCCATCAGGCGGAGTTCGGTGAGCATCATACCGCTGAGATAACCGATGGCTTGCTGGCGAGACAGGGCCTGGTGCAACCATCGCTCGGATTCAACCAGATCGCCCGTCTGCAGGTGAAGTTCGCCGATAAGGCTTTCCAGAGCCGCGGTAAAAAGTTCGTTTTGCTCACGCTTGCAATCATTGAGCGCGATGGTAGCGGCCTCCAGGTTGGCTTGGATATTGCTGCCCATCTCCAGGGCTGCCGTCAATCGTTGCCCGGCAATACAGAGACTGCTGCCAAGCTGGTCTCGCGCTGCGCGAGATGCGTAGTCGATGGCTTGTCTGGCCAGTTCGACGCCGCGCTCGACCTCGCCCGCTTCCGCATAGAGTCGTCCCGTTATACCGAGGAGTCCGGCACGCGCGGCCTTGTCTTCGACGTCGGGCACTAACGCCATTCCGGTTTTGATGTATCGAAAAGCACGTTCGTAACTGCGCTCTGCGGTCGCCAGGTTGGCCGCCAGCGATAGGGCGTAGATCGTCAGTGCGGGTTCGAGCCCGCGGTCCAGTACCTGTTCAACCAGCTCCAGCCCGGCTGCGGGTGCGCCGCCCAGCGCGAGGTTGTGGGCCCGAATCAGGTCATAGCGATTGCGTTGGTTCGAACTCGCTCGTGCCATTTCAGGCTCGATTTGCTCGAGAATCGATCGTCCGGAGCGCCAGTGGGCGGTGGCATTGAGTTCGCGCGCCAGTTCCAGCTTTGCTTCGAGCTGCTCCTGAGCGTGGACGCGGTCCTCCGGCAGCGTGGCCATGACCAATACGCAAAGCAATGACGAACAAATGCGCGCGGGTCGCCACCCGCGATCTGGTCGGCGCTGTGATTGCAAGTTTGGAAGCCCCCAGGGTGAAGATTCAGCCACTGGGTACTCTAGCGCTGGCAGCCCATCAGCGCAATCACGATAAAACTTAATCTGATTTTTAATCCTCCGTGCGCAGCGCGAACCCAGGACTGACGGCAATCGGCCCGGCTGCATCGAGCAGCAGGACCTCATACACGCCCATGGACCTAGCGACCCCCCGCCAATTCTCCGGCCCGGCGACGGCCAGCGCGGTCGCTGCCGCATCGGCCAGAGAAGGATCGCGGTCAATCACCGTGGCCTGAACCAGATGATCGAGCGCCAGGCCCGTTTTCGGATTCAGCAGATGCGCGTAGCGCTCGCTATGCCACTCGCCCCAGCGTCGCGCGGTGCCTGAGGAAAACACGGCGATTGGGCCCATCAGCTCGATCCCTGCATGGACACCGCCCTGCCCGTCGCTGATCGCAATCGACCAGGGCCGAGTGCTTGCGCCGCAGATCATCACATCGCCGCCCAGGTCGATCAGGGCGTCCTCAAGGCCCTGAGCAACCAGCCTTTCGCAGGCCTGAAGAGCCGCATGACCCTTGGCCAACCCGCTGAAATCCAACTTCACTCCTCGATTCAGACTGCGCACGCGCGAACCACGGATTTCGATATTCAGCGCACTCGGTGATTGAGCCAGCCGGCGCAAGATTTGCGCCTTATCCGGCGGCGGCGTCAGGATCGGATAAGTCGAAGTGTGAAACCCCCACAGCCTGACCAGATTACCGATGGCAGCATTGAAATACCCGAGGCTGTCCTCCTCAAAGCGCTGGGCGTCTCGAATCATGGCCAGCAGTTCTGCGCCAGGCTGCGACCAGTCGCCGGCAGCCAATGCCTCATTGAGCTCGCTCAAGGCCCCGCGTTCCCAGGGGTGCCAGTCGGTGTGCATGCGCTGGAAAGCTTCGCCGAGCTCGCGCAGTGCCGCCTCGGCTCGCGGTCGATTGCGACTGCGAATCGTGACCGCCACTTCTGTTCCAAAGGCCATGAATCGGCCTTGAATCGTTTCCTGGGGACGCGCGCATGCAACTAGCGCGAACAAGAGCAGAGCCAGTCCAGCGGCGGTTGGAACATTTCGTGGCATCGGAGGCTGCACGCTCCAGACGGGCATTCAGGCAAAGCACTTGGCGGTTTTGCGAGTGTAAGCCGAAAAGACACTCGCCACCAGGAGAGCCCGCCATCATCGCGCTGCCGAGCACTTCAGTTGAACGGTCCGTTCCACAGAGCAAAGGGGTTCTACCCCCAGCCCCAGCCCCTCCCTGAGCCGACTCAGAAGGACAGCTATCGCTTCCAGCGCAGCGCCAGGAAGAACGCGCGCATCGGTGCGTTGAAGCCGATCAGGGGGTCGTAGTCACGGTCGTTCAGGTTGTCCACGCGTCCTTCGATTCGCCATTGTTCAGCCAGCTTGAAGCCTGCGCTGACATTGAGCAGCGTGTAGCTGGCGAGTTCGGCCTGACCGATGTCCTTGCGTTCGCCAACATGGACGATTTCCGCGCCCATCCAGGCGCTGTTTCCCAGCAGGTAGTCGATGCGCGAGCTGGCCTTGAATTCCGCCCGCCTGAGCAGCTGCAGGCCGCTGTCGCGGTCTTCGTTGTCCTGCCAGGTGGCTTGGGAGTGGGTCACCCAGTTGCCGCGGCGGTAGCTGTGAGTCAATTCCGCGCCATGGATTTCGGCGCGACGGATGTTGATGGCCTGGAAGTCGATGCCGGCGAAGTCGATCAGATCATCGATGCGGGTTTGGTAGAAGTTGAGTTTGACCACCTGCCCAAACTGTCCACGCCACTGCAGTCCGGCCTCGAGGCTGATCGAGCGCTCTGGTTCAAGTAAGGGATTGCCGGCGAATGAGCCGAAGAACCCCGGCGAGAACAGCTGGTTGAAAGTCGGTGAGCGAAAGCCGCGTCCGACCGAGGCCTGAACCCGCCATCGCCTATTCAGATTCCAGCCCGCGGCCAGGTCACCGGTGATTTCACTGCCGTATTCCGAATCCCGATCAAGGCGCAGGCTGGCCTCGAAATCAAGCCGCTCAAAGCGGCCGTCAATGCCCGTCCAGACCCCAAGGTTGGATCGGTCGTCGTCCCAGTCGCCGCGGGTCTCTCCCGACTCGTCCCAGGCGTCGATCCCCAGCATCCAGCGGAGTCCTGAGTCGAACCGCCGCTCACCCTGCACGCCGGCCTGAACGCGCTCGGTGATCAATTTCGATTCGCCAAAGGGCGTGCTCGACTCCAGCTCATCACGCAGGGTCAGAAGCTGCCCCGACCAGCTCCAGCCCCGTTCGCGATCGAGCTGATAGTCCAGGCCGCCGGAATAGTTGAGCAGCTCCGACTCGCCCTGGTCGAATTCGATGTCGCCTTGAACCGCGCGGGCATGGGCCTCCAGCGTGCCATTGCCGATGGGGAAGACCCAGCGCACGGCCGCGCTGGTCTGATCGAGGCCGTCGTCGTCAGGATCAAAAGCGAAGCCCATGGGATTCTGGGCGGAGAAGCCATCGACCCGGCGATGCGAGGCGGTCAGGCTGAATTGGTCGGTGCCAGCAGCCACCGACAGACTGCGCTCACCGTAGCTTCCGATGGCCATGCGGCTGCTCACGCCGTTCGGCCGACGGGTGAAGATCTGAACAACGCCGCCGATGGCGTCCGAGCCCCAACGCGCTGCGCGCGGGCCGCGGACAATCTCGATGCGCTCGATCACTGCTGGGTCCAGGCTTTCCCATGTTACGGCGCCGGTGCCAGCGGCCGCCACACGGACACCGTCGATCAGCACCAGCGTGTGGTTTGAATTGGTGCCGCGCAGGAACACGCTCGTCTGCCCCCCCGGTCCGCCAGCGCGTCCGATGTCAATGCCGGCTTCCATACGCAGCAATTCGAGCAGATCCGGCGCCTGGCTGCGTTCGATCGTGTCCCTGTCGATGACACTGATCGCACTGAGGCTCTCACTGACCGGCGTCTCGGCGCGGTTGGCGGTCACGATCAGCGGGGCGCTGGCCTCGATGGCGGGCTCATTGCTATTTTGAGCCAGGGCGGGGATGCAACAAAACGCCAGTCCGAACAGGGCGGACTGGTCGATGGTCTTGAACAACATGGTGTCTACTCCTCGCGCTCACCCGCGCGTTGCGCAGATTGGGCGAGGTGCTTAGGGGGCTGGGCATACGGACCCGGGAACGGTCGGGCGTAGCGTCACCCAGGATTGCCCGCCGCAACCTGTTGGTTGGTTGTCGAGCAGGCCGGTCTCCTGACTTCCGAACGATGATTCCACCACCGCAATGCCCTGAAATGGACATTCCTGGATCGTTCATCGTGTTCGCACCTTCCCCGATCGGTCCGATCGGGTGGTGTCGAGCAAACGGATCGGCGAGCTGAAAGCGCGCCGATCCTCGGTTACAGTTGCGGGGGCAGTGCCGGACTTGCACCGGCTTCCCGTTTCACCTCAGTGGATGCTCCAATCCACATCAAGGCACCTGCTTATCGAAATACTGGAGATCGTCGAAACGACCCCGCCCGGTCAGTATAGCTCGGAGCAAGAACGCGAACCACTGCCGGAAGGCTATGGCGTGGCCGACGGCGCTGCTCGTGGCAGCTGATTGCCCGTTGATCATTTTTTACTGGGGAAGCGTTTGAGCGGCGCTTCGCTGTTTCGAGAAAAAGGGGTCGTTTCACCGACCCCAAATTGATCAGGCCGCTTTTTTCTTGGACTTGCTTTTCGGCGTCTTGCGGCCCTCAGCGCGAGCGTCCTCGGCGGTCTTGTTGAGGCCGCCCTGGATTTCCTCAAGATCGAAATCGTCAACCGAGATGACTTCCAGGACGCGCACGCGCAGATCCCTTAACAGCTTCGCCTCGGCTTCCGTGATCACCTCCTTGCTGACTGACTCTTTCATCTGCTCTTCAAAGGTGTAGGTGGTGATCAGGCCGGCGCGCTGGGCCTTGAGCAGTTTCCGCTCGAGTGGCTCGGCGGCGATGACGTCCGGCAGCAACCGCTCCATGACGCCGACCGGATGCCCCGTGCGATCGGAGTTGTACACGCCGCGTGTCAGGCGCGTCCGAGTTTCGGAGGGCGAGAGCATCAGGGCCGCGACCTTATGGCCAAGGCGATCGTTCGGTGCGCGTTCCTGGCGCCCGAGCGGAAAGATAATGAAGCGAAGGATCGGACGGGCCCAGCCGAACGGATAATTATCGATCACACCACGCATCGCGTGCTGAATCTTGTAGATCGCATCGTGAAAGGCCCAGGCCAGAATCGCCTGGTCGGCGGCCGGACGCGCGTCGTGCTCGAAGCGGCGCAGCATGGCTGAGCAGATATACAGCTGGCTCAATATGTCGGCCAAACGGCCCGAGATTTTTTCCTTCTGCTTGAGCTTCCCGCCGTAGGTCAGCATGGCCACGTCGGCCAGCATCGCAAAGGCCGAGGAATAGCGAGTCAGTTTTCGGTAGTACTTGCGGGTGCGTCGGTCGCCCGGTACCACGGCGAAACGCGCGAAGCTCAGGCCCAGCACAAAGGATCGAACGGCGCAGGAAATGCTGTGGCCGACGTGTGAGACCAGCAGGCGATCAAATTCAGCCACGCGCTCCTCGTCATCCTCGATCTGAAGGGCCTGAAGCTCCTTGAGCACATAGGGATGACAGCGAATCGCACCCTGACCAAAGATCATCAGAGATCGCGTCAAAATATTCGCGCCCTCCACGGTGATCCAGATCGGTGCGCCTTCCCATCCCCGCCCGAGGTAGTTCTTCGGCCCCAGGATGATGCCTTTGCCGCCATGAATGTCCATCGCGTCCTTGATGACTTCGCGGCTCATTTCCGTGGCGTGGTACTTGGCAATCGCGCCGGGGACGGCTGGTTTCTCACCGTCGTCCACCGCTGAAGCCGTCTGGCGGCTCAGTGCCGACATCGCGTAGGTGTAACCGGCAATGCGCGCCAGGGCCTCTTCGACGCCCTCGAAGCGGCCGATCGGGAGGTTGAACTGCTTGCGGATGCGGGCGTAGGCACCGGTGGCCAGGGCCGCCATTTTGGCGCCGCCTGTTGACGAAGAGGGCAGAGAAATGGCTCGTCCCACCGACAGTGATTCAACCAGCATCTTCCAGCCCTGGCCAATGTATTGCTCGCCGCCGAGCAGAAAGTCCATCGGCACGAAGAGGTCCTTACCGCGGATCGGTCCGTTCGGGAACGGGTTGTTGAGCGGAAAGTGGCGACGCCCAATGTCCATGCCCGGCAGGTCGCGGGGCAGGAGAGCCAGGGTGATGCCGATGTCCTCGGTCGTGCCCAGGTGGCCTTCAGGGTCATATAGACGAAAAGCCAGGCCGACCACCGTGGCGACCGGGGCTAGGGTGATATAGCGTTTTTCGAAACTGAGCTTGATACCAAGGACTTCCTTGCCCTCCCATTCGCCCTTGCAGACCACGCCGAAATCAGAGATCGACGTGGCATCGGAACCGGCCGTGGTCGAGGTCAGACCGAAGCAGGGGATTTCCCGGCCGTCCGCCAGGCGCGGCAGATAATGGTTCTTCTGCTTCTCCGTACCGTAGTGCAGCAGCAGCTCGGCTGGGCCGAGCGAATTGGGCACAGCCACGACCGAACCGACGGTCGAGCTGATGCTGGAAACCTTTTCCAGTACCGCCCGGTGCGCGACGGCAGAAAAGCCCAGGCCGCCGTACTGTTTCGGGATGATCATGCCGAAGAAGCCGTGCGACTTCAGATGTCCCCAGGTCGCTTCGCTGAGGCCCGCGCGGTAATGCGACACTTCCCACTCATCGACCATGTCGCACAGTTCTTCGAGGGGGCCGTCGATGAAGGCCTGCTCTTCCGTGGTCAGTTCATGCAGGGGCTTTTTGATGAAGCGCGCCCAGCGTGGTCGCCCGGTGAACAATTCACCCTCGAATCCGACCGTGCCGGCGTCCAGCGCGACCTGCTCGGTCTCGGTGATCCGTGGCACCATGGTTTTGAAGATGTCAAGGATCGGGCCGGTAATGAGCTGCCGGCGCAGCGGCAGATAATTCAGGGGAACGGCGACAACGGCAAAAATGATCCAACTCAAGGCCAAGAGTAACCAGCCGGGTTCACCCGCGATCGAGAAGGTCAGTAGTACGGCAGCGATCACGCCGGTCCAAACCGGAACGGCAGTCTTGAAGTAGGCGCAAGCCAGTCCAGCGACCGCGAGCGCAGCGAAGAACAGGACAGTCATCATGATTTGCTTTCTCCTAATCTGGCGCGCCGTTTGATAAACGGCATGATGGCGCTCAGAAACTGATCGTTCGAATCGCCCGCCACCATGTGGGAGGCGTCTTCCACCTCGATATGCTCAGCGTGCGGTGCGAGCTTGAGAAACTCATCGGCGTGTTCGCCTCCGATCAATTCGCTCCTGCCGCCGGTCACAAGCAGCGTCGGTCGCTTCAGTCTGCGACTGGCTGACTGCAATCTGGACTGGAGGTTGCTGCTCTTTTCGGCCAGCGCGAGCATGGCAGGATCCCAGTGCCAGTACCAACGGCCGTTAGCGGCCTGGCGCAAATTGCGCTTCAGGCTGCCGCTCAAGTTCGTCTTCGAACCATCGTTTTTGCGCCGATGCGGTAGGAAACTGCGGATCGACTCTGACGCTTCCTCCAGGCTGGCGAAGCCATCGGGATTTTGCCGCATGAAGGCCAGGATGGCGCTGACGCCACGCTCGTCCCAGCGTGGCGTGATGTCGACCAGTACGAGCGAATCGAGCTCGACTTTCGGCTTTTCCGAATGCGCCAGAAGCGCTCCCAGACCGCCCATGGACGCGCCGATCACGACCGGCGTCTGGGGCAGGGAATCGCACACGCGGCGGAAGTCTTCAATGAACTGCTCGAAGTCATATTCGCCGCTGGGCGCGCGATCGCTTTCGCCGTGGCCGCGCGCATCATAGCTGACCGCCTGCCAGCCTGCTGCAGCCAGGCGCCGTCCCGTGTCTTCCCAGGCAAATTGAGTCTGACCGAAACCGTGAGCCATCAGAATGACCGGTGCCCGATCGTCCCCGTAATAGCGCAGACTCAGTCGGATGCCGTCGTCGGTCCAGATCTGGCGTCTACGGACGTCGTCGTTGAGTTTACGTACCGCTTCCATACGCGTGAGTATGGGGTTACCCTTGTCGATAGTCAATGATGCGCCGGCGCGAATCTGAGCGATCGACAAACAGGTGCATGCCACCTCATCCGGACGGCCCGTCAGAACGGAGTATGAAGCGAACTCATGAGCAGAACCACCCGGGCCAAGAGCGCCGTGACTGACCGCATAACCCTGACCCCGGATGACTGGGAACAGGCCGCTCTCGAGCTGATTGCTGATCAGGGCCTGAGTGCCTTGGGAGTGGAACCGCTGGCGCGCCGACTGGGCATTACAAAGGGCAGTTTCTATTGGCATTTCTCCGGTCGTGATGATCTGCTCAGGCGCGCCTTGTCGAGGTGGGAGAACCAGGATCGAATTCATCTCGAGCAAAGCCTGATTGCCGATGACCGTCCTGCCGAACGTCTGGCTCAGTTTGTCTGGCGCACCAGTCGACAGACGCTGACGCATCGAATCTGCCTGGCCCTGTGCGCCATGCCGAACGACGAGCAGGTTGGCCCCGTCATCAAGCGTGTAACGACTCGCCGAATCAACTATCTGGCCGCGGCCTTCGGCGAACTGGGTCTCAGCCCTGCGCATGCTCGTCACCGCGCCACCCTGGTGTATTCCTCCTACGTTGGTTACCTGCACCTTCAAGCTCAAGGCCTGGTGGCCGATCAGGATGAACCCGCCTTCGATGCCTATGTCGGCCACGTGATCGAGACCCTCGTGGACCTGGATCCGAGCGGCGCTGAAGCGCTGGCTGAAACAGTCATCGATCGCCCGATCGGTTGAGCGTTTCGAGTGCCCGCCTGCCCGATCGGCGGGGACGGCTCAGTGCTCGTGGGCGCGAGCGAGGTAATCGTGACTCTGCATTTCGATCAGACGCGAGGCGGTGCGCTCGAACGGAGCCTGCAGGCGCTGGCCGACGTAGAGCTTGTCGGGTGGTGTGGCGGCCGATACGATTAATTTCACCGAGCGGTCGTAGCACTCATCGACCAGGTGGATGAAGCGCCTTGTCGGGTCGTTCGTCGCATCATCCAGCTGCGGAACGCCGCTGATCATGAGAGTACTGAAGCGCTTGGCCAGGTCGATGTAATCGGCGGCCGCGCGCGGACCACAGCAAAGGGTTTGGAAGCTGAACCAGGCAAGCGAGCCTGCCCGACTGATTGCCTCAATATCGCGGCCGCGAATCGACAGGATGGTGGCACCGGGATTTTCGAATGCGGCCAGGGCCTTGAATTCATTCTCCAGCGCGGCCAGTGTCTTCTCGGACTCGGGCCAGTAATAAACCGGATGGCGGGCCAGTTCACGCAGGCGGTAATCCTCTTTGGCATCGAGATCGAGCACCTCACAGCGGGACTTGAGTAGCTCGATGGCGGGCAGGAATCGGGCCCGCTGCAGGCCATCAGCATAGAGATTCGAAGGTTCGGTATTGCTGGTCGTGAAAAGCACGACACCGAGCTCGGCCAGTTGATGAAGCAGCTCGCCGAGGATCATCGCATCGCCGATGTCGTTGACGTGGAATTCGTCAAGGCAGAGGACATGCGCACGTGAAGCAATTTTACGAGCCACACGAGTGAGGGGCTGGCGCTTGCCCTTGAACTCTGTCAGTCCGTCATGAACTGAATCCATGAAACGATGGAAGTGCGAGCGCAGAACCGGAACGCCAGCTGATTCGAGGCTGGTCGCGAGCAGGTCCATCAGCATTGTCTTGCCGCGACCGACCTTGCCATGCAGGTACATACCGCGCACGGGCGCCCGCCGCCGTCTCCAGGGGAGCCAGGACCTCGCTGAGGCCGCGATCAAAGCCTGAAAGCGTTCGTCCAGTGTCTTTGCCAGGGCAAGTTGCCGGGGATCTGGAAGCAGCTGACCCCGATCAATCTGCGCCCGATAGCGGGCGAGTGGGCCGGACGGAGGTTGCGAGCTCAAGGTCGACCAACGACTAGGAGATCAGGGGATCAGGGAAGGTTGGCTTGCACGTGGTTCTTGATCAGCCCGCGCAAATCCATCAGGCGCCGATGGAAGAAGTGACCGGCACCCTCCATGATGACCAGATCGGGGGACTGGTCAAGCTGCTCGGCCCAGCGAACGACGGCATCCGAGGACACCACATCGTCTTCGTCGCCCTGAACCACCAGCCAGGGGCAGTTGGGCGGGGGCAGGCTCTCGAACTCATATCGTTCAACGGGAGGCGCGATGCTGAGCAACTGCCGGACCGGGAGATCCTGCGCCGCTCGCAGGGTGATGTAAGCCCCAAAAGAAAAGCCACCCAGCCACAAGTCGGTCTCTGGGCGAACCCTGCGCACCCACTCGATCACGGCGAGGAGGTCCTCGGTTTCGCCATTGCCCTCGTCAAATCCGCCCTCGCTTTCACCCACGCCTCGGTAGTTGAAGCGGATCGTGGCCAGGCCGATTTCGCGCAGCGAGCGCTCCATGATCGTCACCACCTTGTTGCGCATCGTTCCGCCGTGCAGGGGGTGCGGATGACACAGCACGGCGGTGACCGGAACGCGCTGTTCGGCGTCCGCTTGATCGCTCAGGCATTCCAGCCGGCCTGCCGGTCCGGCCAAATGGAACTCTTGGATCTCTTCAGGGAAATGATCGGGATCACTCACGCCTGATCACGCTCCGGGACTTGTCACAGGACGACGGGATGGACATCATACCGTAATGGTCTGTGAGCGTGCGCCAACATGAACCACCTGGCCCACCTGGTGCTGGCTGGCCCGACGGACGGGTTGCGTCTCGGTGCTTTCCTGGGGGACCACATCAAGGGCCAGCAGGCCCTCCGCAGTTTGCCGGAGGAGTGGGCCGTGGGCGTCCGGCTGCATCGTTGGGTCGATGGCCGCTGCGACACGCATCCTTGCGTTCGTTCGCTGGTCAGGTCCTGGGAGGGCGACTGGCAACGCTATGGGCCGATCGCGCTCGACGTGCTGTTTGATACCATGCTGACCCGCCATTGGGATCTGCTCGGCCCGGTCCCACTCGTCAAATTTGCAGACGATGTCGACCGACTGCTGCACGTGCATCGATCACATTTGCCTTCACGACTGAGGCGCTTCGCACGCTGGGCGCGCACCCATTCACTGTGGACCCGCTATGACGATCGTCTGATGCTGCAGACCATATTTGATGGAATTCAGCGGCGACACGGCCGCCCCAGCCCTTTGAGCGATGGGCTCAGTCGGCTGGACGGCTGGGAGTCGGAGATCGAAGCGACCTTCCTGCAGGTGTTTCGCGACCTGCAAGTCGAGCTCGAAAAGGCGACTTACTGAATCTCGCCGAGCATGTAATCCACCGAGGCGGCTACCTGTTCATCGCTCAGGTCGGATCGACCGCCCTTGGCAGGCATGGAACCGATGCCGTTGATGGCGTGTTCGACGAGCACGTCGCGACCCTGGTTGAGGCGTGTTTCCCAGTCCGAGGCGACGAGTTGCGGAGCGCCGGCTGCGCCAACTTCATGGCAAGCGCCGCAGGCTTGCTGATAGATCATCTGACCGTCAAGGGAGCCTCCGAAGGCCACGCTCGATGCCGTCGCGGCTGCCTCTTCGACTGCAGCCAGTGCCGCTGCTCGCCCGGTGTCGCCGGAGTAGACGGCGGCGACCGGCGATAGACGATCCAACTTCGCCTGTTCCCTCGCGGTGTTCTCACTGGGCTCCCTGGTCGAATTGATCGTTGCAGCCAGGGCAATAATGATGATGGTAAAAGCAGCCAGTGCGACCAGCACCAGACTGAAGCGTTTTATGAAAATTTGATCGTCTTGTTCGGACACGCCGGATCAACCTCGATTCTGGCCAGAGTAAAACAGTTCGGAACCTCGCGAGCATAATGACGGTGAGTACCCGCGAAAGAACGGAAATTATACCGCAATCCTGTAATTTGACGGGTGATTCAGGGCGATGGTTTTTGAAATCCCGGGGTGGAAAGTCGAAGGCCGAGCAAAGCAGCCAGGACCGAGATCGAGAGCGCAAGGGTCAGAAAAATCAAAGATTGCTGGCTGAGCCCGATTAACAGGGCTAAGGGCAGTGTCCAGCAGAAGGCGGCCATTGCACCTGCCCAACGGCTACGGGCCAATCCCGCGGCCATCAGGGCTGAGGCGCTGGCACCAAGAATCCAGTAAAAAGACAAAATCAGCGCTTGGGTGATGGAAAGGGTTGCCCCATCAATCATCGACTCCAAAGGGGTGTCCCCAGAGGAAAACAGGCCGTGCGCTGTCAGAACGCCCTCGTAGAGCACAAGTCCTACCAACAGGCCGACGGCGATAGCAATGAAAAAACGGACGAGCATCTTGACTGTCGGATCAAATGGGGTTCTTGCCATAGTCGAATCGCCAGTCTAGCACCACGCGTTGTGGCGGCAGCCCTGCGATATACTCAATATTTTCCGGGCCACTGCCACCGCCATCCTGTGCCCAAAATGACCTTTTACGGATCTGACAAACCGGCCGATCAGCGGCTCTTTCAGGGTGATTCGTCTTGAATCATTCGATGGCCGTTAATCGTCCGTTCTCACTGGTGCTGTCGCTGACGATTGTCGCCATTGGCTCGATCTTTACGCTGACCTTTCATCAAAATCTGCGTTCGACCGAGCAAGCGGCGATCGAGCGTTCTTTGGCCGAAAGCGCGAGCTACGTTCGCTCCGATCTTATCGCCAACATCGAGCACGAGATCCAGACCCAGTTTCGTATGGCGTCAAGGCTCAACCTGTCGCAACTCACTCAGGAAGCACAGTGGCGGGCTGATGCGCTCCGCTATCAGGAGGACCACCCCTACTACCGGGTTCTGTCGGTTCTTGACCAGGATATGAAGCGGAAATGGACGCAGTATTTCGGAGAGCCAGTGTGGCTGAATGACGACCTGCCGGGCTTGAGTGAAGAAAGCTTGAATCTGGCTGCAGCAGCCCGTCTGACGGGAGATCTGGTAGTCAGCGAGCCCTTCGCCATGGTTGATGGCCGGACGGGCATCCGATTCATCATCCCGATCGGCCAGGGGGAGCAACATCTGGGGTTTCTCTCTGCAGTGCTCTCGGTTCCAGAAGCGATCGATGCCTTGATCTCTGATATCGCTCGCGATGATCTGATCCTCCGGGTCATGGTCGAGAACCAGCAGGTCTATCCCGTTCCGATCGCGCCCTGGCCAGAGCCTATCGAGTGGCGTCCGGGCTTTTACCTTGAGCCAGCCGGGCTGTCGCGCGGCCTGTATTTCCAGTTCGCGTTCAATTCCGATCGTTCCCATCAGAAGCTTTCAGCCATTCCTCACTGGGTATTGATCGGAGGTCTGGGGCTCACTTTACTGTTGGCCAGCATGACCTATTTGGGCTTAGCAGCAGCGCGTCAGGCCGAACGGACGGGGGCGAGCAATCAGCGGCTGGAACGTGAAGTCCGAGAGCGGAAACTGGTTGAGAACGAACTTGAATTTCTGGCCACGCATGACCCCCTCACCGGCCTGCCCAACCGGAGCGGGGCCGGCCGTCATCTTGAACGGATGGTGTCATCTTCGCTGGCCAGTGAAGAGACACTTGCGCTGTTCTTCCTGGATCTGGACCAGTTCAAGGACATCAACGATTCACTTGGGCATCAGTTCGGTGACGAGCTCTTGCGTCAGATTCCTGCGCGCTTGAACAAGGCGCTGCGCAAGAGCGATTTCGTCGGGCGTCATGGCGGCGATGAATTCCTGATCGCCCTGCATCGCCCCAGCCGCCATTTGATCGAGCAGTCGGCCGCCAACATTCTCGATGTCTTCGACGAGGCTTTCAGCATCGACGACAATCAGTTTTTTATTTCTGCCAGCATCGGTATCGCCTACTACCCGGAATCTGGTCGCACCGTCAACGAGCTGATCCAGAACGCCGACACGGCCCTGTTCAAGGCGAAGCACGCGGGCCGAAACCAATGTGCTGTCTTCACGCCCGAAATGTTCGACCAGGCTCAGCACCGGTTGAATCTAAGCCGCGACATTCGCCGGGCGCTGGATGCAGATCAGTTCCGAGTCGTGTATCAACCCATCGTTGATGTCCAGTCGCTCAAGTTGGTCGGAGTCGAGGCCCTGCTCCGGTGGAGGAATGAGCAGGGGTTCATGGTGCCCCCACAGGATTTCATTCGGATCGCCGAAGAAACCGGAACGATTGGCCGGCTCGGACGATTTGCCCTGCGTCAGGCCCTGAGTGATCTCGGACGCTGGCAGGCCATCACCGGTCACCCCCCTTGGCTGGCCGTCAACGTGTCTGGCGCACAGATACTGGAGGCGACTTTTGCCGACCAGCTCAGCGTGCTATTGCGTGAGCACCGGATCGATCCCGCTTTTCTTCATCTGGAGATCACCGAGGAAGTGCTGATCGAGAACCTGAGTCGGAATCGCCGGACGCTCCAGAAACTCAGCGACATCGGTATGCCGATCGTGGTCGATGACTTCGGCGTCGGCTATTCCTCGCTGGCCTACCTCAAGAACTTCCCGGTTTCGGTGGTCAAGATCGATCGTGGCTTCATTCAGGATGTGTCCAGGGACATTGAAGACCAGGCGATCACTCGCACGATCTGCAGTTTGAGCCGCGAGCTTGGTATGACCACCGTGGCAGAAGGCGTTGAACACCTCGATCAGCTGAAACTGCTTCGCGATTTCGACTGCACCTTTGCCCAGGGCTTTTTATTCGCTCGAGCGGCCGAGCCGGACGATATCGCAGCCATGCTCCTGAGCAAAAAGGACTGGATGTCGCTGATAAAATCAGCCGATCCATGACCTGAAACCGGCGACTTTTGCGTATATACCCTGTAGAGGCAGCAAAAATCGCTCAAGGTCGGCATCTGATCCCAATGACTACCGGGGTGCCGGCCTTTTTTTTTACCTGCAGAAACGCCTCCAGAATTCCCTTAGGCTCGCCAGATCGAACGATCATTCGGATTATGCCGAGCCCGCCGAAGCTCGAATGCCAGAATTCGATTACAATCTGTTGTGTAAGGTGCCGGTTTGCCATCCCTGCCGCAGGTGGACAGCGTACTGCGCTGAAGAAGGCGGGGGTCGCAGCTTCGGCTCGAGCCGAAGGCAAGCTCGCTGGAGCAGAGCGACAGGCCGAAGGCCAAGTCCACGAAGTGGGCGCAGCAATCCTGCCGGGCCGAGTCCGACAGGACTCGCAACTCAAAGATCGACTACAATTCAATAATGCGCCCGTAGCTCAGCTGGATAGAGTACTGCCCTCCGAAGGCAGGGGTCGCAGGTTCGAATCCTGCCGGGCGCGCCAGATACGAAAGAGCCCCGCGCAGCGGGGTT
>JGI12210J13797_11138187_pt1 | contig 71840 bp, 69 predicted proteins | sample ElkSlonscriptome_3_FD_13797 | JGI IMG/M metagenome (IMG submission 13797) | reverse complement strand
ACAAAGACGCTGTAGAGGCCTTCTGCGAGGGGCAGTTCTGTGGGCGAGCCTGTCTCGACGTAGACCCCTCGTTGTTCTAGGAAGGGGTCTTCGACCTCGGGGTCGTTCATGATCGTGCTCTCGACGCAGCGGCGGATGAAGAGCCCTGTTCCGCCCTCTAGAACGACCTCGACATCCATCCCGCTCGCGATCGTCAGGGTCCGTTCAACTCCAAGGTGTGTCGACGCTGGAAACGGTTCTCCTGCTCTGCTTGCGCTACTGTCATCGCAGGTGATGGCGACCGTCGAAGAGGAGTCTGGGCCGTCGAGGGAGAGTCGAGGGGCGTCACATGAGCTGCGGGCGGGGTAGCGCCACGGTGAATCCTCTTCATACTGTCTCGTAAGTTCATCTAGTGAATATCCATAGGTGTCCTCAGGATTCCGGCTTTGCACGGCAGTAATGAACGTGTCCAGACCGTACATGTCGATGAGCCATCGAGTGAAGTGCCCCGCGGTTGCGTAGTCGATGTCGCCGCTTGACTCTGCGAAAAAAACTTCTATAACAGGTGTTTGTCCAGGTACTAGAGGTCCGGAGCCGTAGGCCTCGGCGAGGCCTTCGATCCAGAATCGTCCTTGGATGTTGAGTTGGTCGGTCACCGCGTGGACGAGCTCGTGGTCGAGGGCTCGCGATGTTGTTGTGATATATGGTGGATCGTAGCATCCGAGGGCGCCTGCTCGGCATCCTGAAACCGGGAATGTGTCGGTTAGGCGAACGACTATTGGTGCTGGAGCCTCAAGTCCGAATGTTGATTCGAGTAGCTCAATTTGCAGGTCGATGTGGTCAAGCTCTGCATCGCAAAGTTTCTCTTCGAAGTCCGTTCGAACGCTTGCGTAGCGCGTTTCATAGCGCAGGCCGAGGTAGTACGGGTCGCTGTCTTCCGGCTCGGCACCACACGCTGCCAGCGCCAGTTGGAGGCAGAGCGGCGCGTGGCGAGGTCGCATGCGGTCGACCCTATCACAGTGGACCTGTTGCTGATTGGCCTTCGGAAGGGGGTCGTGCTGCGCGGTCCCCGCCTGAAGGGGCCGCATGCAGTGCGTGGCAGGTCACCGTCGGTCACCGTTACTGAATTACGTAGGTCATCGAGACATCGCTTCCGGATCGCGAGACAGTTACTCGGAAGGTCGTGGAACTGTAGAAGTCGTTGAAGGCCGACCAGGCGTCCGCGTCCGTCAGGATTGAACGTCCGTTGATGGTCTTGATGATGTCACCGTTCTGAAATCCGAGCTCGTCGAAGAAATCTCCTGCTTGGATGCCTGTGAATTCGTAGCTGCCGTCGTGGAAAGGGTCGACTCGGGCATTGTCGTGGAGGAGTTGTCCAGGGTTGGCGAGAAGGTTATCCCAGTTCGATTGGTCGATTTCATATTCGCCTGATGGGGTCTGGCTGATGAAACTGGATGGGGCCCAGCTTCCGTTCGTTTCTGCGACAGCGTTGTCGCATGTGATGCGGCCCCCTGGCGATGAGTATGGGCTGGGGCAGTCGTCGCTGCTGTCGGATTCAAGGCACTCCGCAACGCAGTCGTCGCTGCCGGGTACGCAGCACGCGAAGTTCCGTTCGGTGGAATCGCACCTGCTGTTGCACATGTCGATTCCCGACTCTCCCCCAGAGTCGGGTGCATCGTCATGGTGCTCGTCGGAGCATCCGCTAGAGACAGCGAGAAGTGCGGAGATCGCGAGCGTTTTGGCGGCGAGGCGGAGAGTCGGAAGCGGGGAATGGTTGAACATGAGGCTGCGTAGCATGCTGGCGTTCTGAGTGGGGAAGTCCCGTTCTCTTTTTTAATGGAGCGGCGAAGTAGTTTTCGCTGAAGACGCGATCACCCGCAGTCTTAGTGACGGTTGGGGCGAAACCCGTCCTGGCTTTCTTGGCGTGTTCGAGGAACAACGTTCACGACCGCGAGGGGCCTTCTGAGGCCTTCTGAGGGCGCTTGCTTGATACCGGTTCGTGAGCCGCACCTTTGCTAGCTAGGTGACGAGAAGGAGAGATGCTCCAAGTCCGGTGAAGAGCGCAAGGGCGGTATTACTGCGTGGGGAAGCGACTGACGGTGGAGTGGGCAGCGGGGAACCACCTCCCGGGTTCGGTGGCTTAGGCGGCTGGGGGGCCGTCTCGCTCAGGAGCAGACCCGCAGGCGTGAGACGCCGACGCTTCGTCCGGTTGAGCGCGAACGTCTGCTCGAAGCTCGGGGTGAACGCCCCCGCCTCGCGCAGGGCCGCCTTGTACTCGGAGTCCACCACATCCTCCTTGCGGACCTCGTATTTCTCGGGTCCCTCGAGGATGCGCCGCCGCGCGTCGTCGATGGCGGCGCGCATCGCAGGGTCGTTGCGCGCCGAGCCCACCTTGGGATGCAGGTAGGCGGCGATGGTCGTGTGCTGGAGGTAGTAGTGCTGCGCGAGCCACAGCGACATCGATGCGTGGTCGGCCAGGCCGGCGTAGATGCTGTTGTCGAGGAACCCCCCGAGCGGATACAGGTCGGCGCAGCCATCGAAGGGTGCCCAGGAAAGCGCCCCAATCTCTTTGCGAATCCCCACCGTTTGCATTCGAGAGGCCTCCGTCAGCGCGCAGCGCCACATTCCGGTCCCCCAGTAGGAGGTCTGCGACCCCAGGTTCCAAAGCCACGCGAGCCCGTCGCCCCACGCGTCGGCGTGGTCCTGCCAGGCCCGCTGTAGCGCCACGGCGTCGACCTCGTACATCGCGGGCCCAACCTGCATGACGTGGTTCCAGACGGTGAGCGCGGCGTTGTTGGTGGAGGGGTAGAAGGAGCCGACGTCCCGTCCGACGACCTTGGGTCCGCCGGAGAACTCGCAGCCGCCACAGCGGGGGTCGAAGAAGGGCGGGCCCTCCTTGCGGGGAGGCTCAAGGAGCAGCGTCTGCACCAGCGACGTGATGCGCCGCCCGCCGGGAATGAAACCCAGGTGCCCGGTCGGCTGGAACGCGGCCCCCTCCCCCACCTGACCGTTGCCAAGCCCGAACGCGAGGGCATATCGCCCGACTTCGTCTTTGCGCGTCTGCACGGTGATCGAGCCCTCGAAGCGAGGCAGAAACAGGCTGGTCAGGTCGCGGTCCTTGAGCGCCCGGTTGACGTGCACGTGGATGTGTCCGGCGTCTGTGTCGTCGTCGTAGGTCTGCAGCGGCAGCGCGTGGTCGGGCAGCTGCCCCTTGGGGGTGCGAAACATGCCGTAGAGCAGCTGTCCCAACCCGAGCACTGCCGCGGCGACCTGAGTGTAGATCGTCGGAATCGCCGAGAGCACCGAGGTCGCGGTCCCGATCGCGGTGCTCACGAGCTGGTCGGCGAGCTCGGACTCGGAGGCGGTGCCGCGGACGTCGAAGCCGTTGAGGGCTTTGTGAAGGGTCGGTGCGCTGTGGCTGAGCACGCCGGTCGTCAGCGCCAGGCCGCGGACGACGTGCTGCTGGGCCCGAAGCGCATCGGTGGCCGACAGCTCGACGAGGTGGCGCTGAAGCGAGGCGCCCGTGAGACCGGAGAACGAGGTCGAGAGACCGCCGTCGAGCGTCGAGTCCGAGAGCAGGTCGGCGCTGGGGAGCGCGGACTTGAAGTCGGTGTCGAAGCCCGGGTTGTCGAAATCATCCGGCTTGAAGAGCACGAGAACCCCCCTTCTCAGCTGCGCCCGAACGAGGCGCCGTAGTCGGCGTAGGCGACGTCGGTTTCACCCGTGGTCAGGTCGCGCACCCACCACGAGAGGTTCTTGGTCGAGCGGATCTTGGTGGCCAGGGTCTTGGGGACGCGGGTGCCCGCGTCCTTGCCGAGCAGCGCCGTCACGGTCTCACCGACCTCGACGAGGCGCTTCTTGGTCCTGCTCGAAGCGAGCGCGTGTCCGGTTGGGCGGTGGGTCAGGGTGAACTTGCCGTCCTCACGCTTGTGGACCCCGAAATGCTCGCCGACGGCCGACCCGGTGACCGTGGGCCAGGACGCCTTGGGTCCCTTGATCGCGATCGCGTACTCGGTGGATCCCGCGGTGGCTGGCTTCGGCTTGGCGGCCGCGGGCTTCGATTTGCGGGACGCTCGCTTGGTCGAGGTCTTCGAGGCCTTCTTCTTGCGGGCGGTCTTCTTGGCCTTCGCACGCTCGGACGCGGACTTGCGCTTCTCCTTCGCTGCCTCGCGGATGCCCAGCGCTCGTTTGTGTCGAGCTGCGACCGCGCGGTCGTGTTGTCGCCGAAGCTCGTCGGCGTCGGCGTCGGGCACCTGGACGGTGACGCGCTTGCCTCGAATGCGGGGTCGGTACTCGACCCGGCCCTCGTCATCGGGCTCGGCCGAGAGCGGGAAGCCGGTGGGGTTGACGACAGTGACGCGGTAGCCCATCTCGTGCCCTTCCTTCTATAGGCGCCGCAGCGCTCGGCGGGCGCGTGCGGCCTCGGCGCTCGAGGTGGTCGCGGCTGCGCGGCGACGGCCGGGGTTGGGCGTGGGGGGCGTCTGGGCGCGACGGCGCGGCCGCTTCTCGGCGCCGACGATGACCTGGGCTTTGCGGGCGACGCTGGCGGCCTTGCGGCGGGTCGTGGCCAGGTTGTCGCGGACGGCGGGCGCGAGGGGTCCGTCGTTGAGGACGTAGCCGGCGTTTTGGTGGGCGAGGATGGCCTCGGCGTGGGCCTGCATGGCGGCGGAGCGCTGGGAGATGCTGTCCTTGGGCGCCTTCTCGGCCAGGGCGAGCATCCGCTCGGCCTTCTCGAGGGCCTGGTGGGAGGCCACGAGGTGATAGCTGCGGCTCGGGTTCTCCTTCGGGGCGCTTTGGCGAGTGCGCGGCTTCGCAGCTCGCTTGGCGCCGGGCTTGGATGCCTTGGGTTTGGCCTTCGCCTTTGCCTTCGCCTTGGTCTCGGGTTTGGCGCGGGCCTTGGACTTTGGTTTGGGGCTGGGCTTGGCTTTGGCCTTGGGGCGGCCAGGGTTCTTCGTCTTGCGGTTGGGCACGGGGACCTCCCAGATGCTGAGCTGGTTCATGTCGGTGGTCGGGGACGGCGGATCTTCGGAGGCCGCCGGGGTGCGGGGTTTTGGGGCGGGTGTCTTGGTCGGGGCGGGTTTCTTGGTGCGGGGCTTCGCAGCGGATGTCTTTGGCTTCGGCCAGCGCTTGCTGACCAGCTTCTTGCCGGCGAGCAGGGCCTTGAAGTCCTCGACGTAGGGCTCGGCGAGGACGCTGCCGCCCTCGTGCACGCGGTCCCAAGGCGAGATGCTGGCGTCGTTGCCGGAGATCGCGAGCTGAGGGCCAAAGACCGCCCGCAACACCGCGCGCTCCGCCTCTGTCCACCGTCGCCGCTCGCTTTTGGGGTGGATCTCGATGGTGCTGGCCATCGAGTAGTTCGGCGTCCGGATCGAGAAGGCCACCTCGGGATGGCGATGCCGCAGCAGCTTGCGCAGAGCAGCGGCGATGTCCTTGCGGGCGATGTCCGTATTGGGCCAGCCGACCAGCGTCCGCAAGGCGCCCGGCGGCTCGGGGGGCCGGGTGTTGGCCGAGGTGCTCTCCTCGCCGAGCTCGGGGTGTTGCCGCAGCAGGGCTTCGGCGACCTCGTGTCCGAGCGGGGTCAGGGACGCGGACTCGTAGTCGAACAGGCCGCGCTCGTGAAGAGCCCGTCGCAGGAACGCTCCGAAGACCTGGCCGACGCGGCCGAGTCGATGGGCTCGGGCCAGCGCCCGGGCCTCGCCATCGCGCAGCTTTGCGGCGATGTCCTGGGCGCGCGTGGGCGAGGCGGGCTCGGGTGCGGGCTCGTCTCGCTCGCGGAGCATGGTCGCGATCTGCCGGCCGAGCCCGGTGGGCAGATTGAGCTGAGGATGGAAGAGTTTTAGCGCCGCGAGGGATTCGACGATCTGGCGGTCGGGAACGATGCCGTGGGTCGTGGCGCGGACGAGTGCCTCCGCCTCGGCCTCGGTGAGCGCGTCGAGGTACGCCTCGAGCTTCTTGCGGTAGGAATCCGCGGGATCGATGTCCCCGGAGTCGGTGTCCACAGGCTCGGGCAGGCCCAGCCACCCGCGAGCGGCCGCGCGACGCGCCTGGTGGTCGGCGGTGTCGGGCATGTCCTGCAGGTAGGCCTGCAGGGCGTCTCGCCAGGGCTGGCTGCCGCGCTCCAGCGTGCCGCGTACGAGGCCGGGGCTCAGCCGGGAGCGCTGCGTTCGGCCGGTGTCGCGGTTCTTGGCCTCGACGACGAGCGTGCGGGGCTTGACCTCGACGACGACTGCGGACTGGCCGGCGTCATCGTGCACGACGTCGCCGGGTTCGAAGTCCTCGACCCTCCAGGACTTCACCGTCGTGCTCGACCGCCCTGCCCCCTCGTCTGCGGCGCGGGCATCGTGGGCGGCGAGCCAGCCTCGGGCCAGTTTGGCCCGATTGGGGAACACCCGAGGCTGGGGCTGCCGGGTCTCGAGCCAGTTCAGGTAGAACTCGATGGCCTCACGCCACGCCGGCGTGCCTCGGACGGGTGCCTGCCGAATGTCCGTGTACGCCTTCTTGAGGTCCCACATGTGCGGGGGCGAGTCGACGCTGAGGCTCTTCTTGTTGACCCGGACGACGATCTCGAAGCTGCCGCTTCGGGAGGCGAGCACGTCGCCGGGCTGGAAGTCCTCGGGGCCCCAGATCTTGGCGCCGGACTCTTCGAGCAGCCGCTGCCAGTAGTCGAGCTGGTCGAGGATCTCCGTGCGGCGGACCTGCAGCTGCGTCTTGTACTCACCGGTCGCCGGGCCCTCGGGGATGAGGCCGCGCCATCCTTTGGGCATCTGGCCGGTGAGGGTGACGTCGAGGCCGCGCAGCTCGGTGCTGAGTTCCGCGATGCGCCGCTGGGCGAAGTTTGGGTCCTTGCGCTGCGCCGCGGTGCGCTCGCTGGCCTTGGCCTGGCGCTGCAGCTGCTTGGCCTCGTCTTGGAGTGCGAAGGACTTGCGCTGACCCTTCTCGAACTTCTCGAGGTCTCGGCGGTGGCGCTTCGCACTGTAGTGGTCGACGAGGATCGGTTGTCCAAAGGGGATACCCTCGACGAGGGCTTTGGACCGGCTGTAGGCGCTGTCCGACTCCGCTTGTCTCCGCTGCGCCCGGGACTCGAGGCGGTCGATGCGGGCCTCGGCGCGGTCGGCCGCCGCGGCCTCACGCGCGTCCATCGAGGTGAGCGCCCCAGGATCGACCGCGGTGTAGTCGACGTCGACGGCGACGCCGGTGGCCTCGCGCAGCTCGGCGGCGATCTGCTCGACGAGGGCTCGCGAGGCGTGACGGTCGCGGGAGCGCGGGACGTACCAGGCGCAGTCGTCCGGCAGTCGGCGGGAGAACTTGAAGCGCTTGTGCCGAAGCGACTTGATCGCCTGGCGATGCGGGTAGGTGTCGCCGCAGATCAGGATCCCCGCCTCGTAGCTGTAAACGACGCGCAGGGGGGCCTCGTTGTCGCTGTCATCCGCCGCCGCGGCGGCCGCTTCGGCCGGGGGCTCGTCGGGGTTTGGGACTGGCTGCGGCAGGGGTCCGTGCAGGTCGGGAAATCCGGGGTCGCCCTCGTGGACGTGCGTGGTCGCCCACTGAGGGTTGTAGCCGGCCTCGCAGGCCGCTCGAAGCTCGCGCAGCTCTCCGAAGAGAGCTGGGTAGTCGCAGGTCATGCCGCCGGTGTGCGGGTCGGGGGCGCAGGCCGAGGCTGGGATGGCGCCTGGGTCGTCGCGCCAGGTCTCCCACTCCTGCAGGCGCCGCTCGACGAGGCGACGTAGGCGCGGTTCCAGGCATGAGTGGTTGGCGGCATAGGTCTCGCGGAGGCTCTCCAAGGCCGCCGCGAGCTCGCGGCGGCTCTCGCAGTCGGCGAGCTGGCGCAGCGTGTCGGGTTCGAGCTCGGTCAGTGCGTCCGCATCGAGGTCGCCGAGATAGGGCCGCCAATACAGACCCGGGCGGTTGGGCTCGGACGCGTCGTAGGGCTCGAAGTAGGGCTGCAGTGCATCGCCCAAGCGTTCGATGAGCGGCCAGTCCACCTCGTCCCAGCGCCGCGATCGGGTGCGCCCGAAGATCGCTTGCAGGGTCTTGCGGATCGCAGCGGCCGGCGGCGCCTCGAGGATCGTCTGGCCCTTCTTGGTTTGCCCAAGCTTCTTGTGGCGCTTGCCGGCTCGGACCTCGATGCCGTCGAAGACGTCGCGCAAGCCGTCGTAGGGGTCGCGGACGTGGTCGAAGAACTGGGCGTTGCCCTCGTAGAAGACGCGGGCGGCCTCGGCCGAGGACTTGAACGTGGCGCGGATGCCTGGCGCGCGGGGTGGGCAGGTCGGGGCCTTCTTCGCCTTGCTCTTCGTCTTGCGCCCTCGTTTAGACTTAGGCGCCTTGGCGGTTTCGGACTTCTGTTGCCGAGCGCGTGCGAGGTAGTTCGCCGGCGCGCCATAGTCGAAGTGGAGGCCCCCACGGGTCGGCGGACTGCTTCGAGTGGGCACGAGGACGTCCTCGGGGTCGACCTCGACGCGCTGGCCGTCGATGGTGGCCTCGTAGCGGCCGGTCGAGAGGGCACCGAGGTCTCCGGAGGTGCGCCGGGCTCCGGTGGCCGCGTCGACGAGGACCGCTCGCGCTCGAGGTACGCGTCCCCGAAGGCCTCTCTCTTCGGCGATGCGGTGGCGCTCGGTGGCCGATGGCTCGGCGGCGATGGCTTCGGCGTCGTCGGCCGTGACCCGCACGGTGCTGCGGCGCCCGTCGTCGCTGGGTCGGTAGACGATGAGGCCATCATGCTCGGGCCCGGAGAGCGGGCGTCCTGCGGGGTTTTCGTGGCGACGTCCCATCAGTCCACCAGACCTCTCGCGGTGAGTCGCAGCGGAGGGCCGCGGACGATGAGGACCGCGGGCGCTTCGCCCTCGTGGCCGACACCAGGATGGTTGGGCTGGGGGCATGCTGCGAGGTCGACGGTGGTGCCGGCGGCGAAGTGGTGGATGTAGTCGGTGACGGGGCCCCACTTGTCGGAGCGATAGACGATGTGGTGCCCCTGCCCCGCCGTTTGGATCTGGGGAGCGGGCAGCTGCAGGCTACGGCTGTGGGCAGGCGTGCGGCCGGTCCAGGTGCGCCACGAGGCCAGCGCATCGTCGGTGCTGCGTGCGGCGGCGGCCTGAGGCATGCGCAGCGCCTTGGGTCGGGGGAGTTTCAGGCCCGGGAAGAGGTAGAGCGCTTGGCGCTTGGGCGACCACAGCAGCTTGGGGGCGTCTCGCACGGTCCAGGCGTGGTGGCGGGCGTGGCCGCCGGGCATGTCGTGCTGCAGCTCGAGGACAGTACCCAAGAGCGCCAGGTCGCCGGGGTCTTGCATCACCCGCGGGCGAGCGCGGGTGGTGGAAAGCGTGCGTGCAGGGCTCATGTCTCGGAGGTCGGGGTGGCGGTGGTCGTTGGTGGGGGTGCTTCGGGAGACTCGGCTGCGGCTTGGCGGAGCGCATCGAGCAGCGCGGGGGCGTCGTGGGCGAGCACGAGGTCGAGGACGCCGGCGAGCAGCTGGCGGACGCGAGCGAGGTCTTCGGCGGTGGCGGTCGTCTCGAGGGTTCCGACGCCGACTTGGTAGAGCATCGACAGCGGGTTGATCGGCTCGGGGTGCTTGTGGCCTCGCGGGACGCCAAGCAGGTCGAGCAGTCGGCCGGCGGCGGTCGTGCTCTGACACTGCAGGACCACGTAGGAGAGCAGGTGCAGGCGAAAGGCCTCATCCGTCTCGGCCTTGTGCTCGATGAGACTCCACAGCAGTTCGGCGCTCACCGGCGCCGATGGGGCGTCGTCCTTCACGTCGATCGGCGATGAAGGCGAACGTTGGCGAAACGCTGATAGGGAATGGACGCGCGCAGGGCCTGGGTGGCTGTGAGGCGCGGCCGTGCGGGACGGGGCTTGGACAAGCTGGGCGAGGACTTGGTCGCGGTACGTCGCAGGCCCAGAAGCGTGGCGCCCAGGCTGCGTCCGGGCTGCGGCAGCCGCTGGGCGTGGCGTGCTGGGGGCGTCCACATCGCCCCGACGACACCGCCGCGGCTGGAGAGGGCGTGGCCGACCACGGCGTTCCATTGCGTCGGCTGAATCGGGATCGTCGTGTTCTTGCCGACGATCGGGTCGCGGGCGGCGAAGCCTTCGGCGTCGGCCGAGCTGAGGATGTAGTTGAGGCTGCCCAGCAGCTGGGGCAGCCCGAAGTGCTGCTGGGTATCCCAGAAGCTGACGACGTAGAACATGAGCTCGGGGTGGGCCGCGGCCTGATGCTCGAGGCCGGCGATGGCTTGTTCGGCGTGCTCCCATTCGGGGTCGAGGGCGAGGACGACGGTGCTGGCCCGAGCTCGGGTCTCCCCGTCCCGCTCGCCGGCGGCGACCAGCCGGAGCACCGACGTCTCCTCAATGCCCGCGGCCGTCGTGGGGCTGGCGATGTTCGGCAGCGGCTCGTCCCCCGTCGGGGGTCCCATCGGTGGTCCAGGAGGCTCGGGCGGGCCCGGTGGTGGTGGCGGGGTCTCGTCCTCCTCGTTCCCCAGCGGCATGGGGATCGGGGGCGTGGGCGGCGTGACCGGGTCGGGAAGCTCCGGTGGACCTGGAGGCTCGGGCGGACCCATGGGGGGCTCGGGAGGCAGGGGAGGCTCGGGCGGGAGCGGCTCCACCGGGACGTTGTCGTCGCCCTCTGCGTCCTCGGGCGTGGGCGGTCGAGAGGGCCGGGCCCGGTGGGGGTCGAAGGCCGGGTCGTCGCAGGAGTGCAGGACGTCGAAGGTGTCTGCGGAGATCCGTCCCTGGGCGCTGAGGAGGCTGACGACCAGGCACCAGGTGGCCTTGTAGGCCTGGGCATAGGCGTCGCCGGTGGTGTCGAGGCACGGCGGGGTGGCGCGCGCCCAGACGGCATCGACGACGTCCCAGACTTGGGCGCGCTGCTCGAGGGCGCCCTCCCCTCTCGTTCCCATGACCTCGACGAAGGCGGTGGTCGCGGTGGCCTCGAGCCAGCGCTGCAGGACGGCCGCGTCGACGACCTGGGTGCAGTTCGACCCCGCAACGAACGGGCTCAGCGGCGGGTCATCGGGCGCGGGCGGCGTGGTCGCATCATCGGGCGGCGCGGTGTCGGTCGAGCTGGCCTTGGCTTTCGCCTTGGCCTTCTTCTTCGACTGCCGCTCGCTGTACCAAACGGCGCCGCCGATGCTGAGCAAGGCGATCGGAGCGAAGTTCGAGGACGCCACGGCTCAGCTCTCCTCGCTGTAGAGACCGCCAGGAGGCAGCGCGGGGTAGGCAGGGGCGTAGGCCGGCCGCGCGTGGGCATACGGATGGGCGTAGCCGGCGGGCGCGTGCGACAGACCATGCATGGTCGGAGGTGGCGTCGGTGCGAAGGGGCGCGCGCGCGTGCTGCGGAGCAACTGCTCGAACTGCGCTTGCTGCTGGCGCAGCAGGTCGGCCTGGCGGTCTTGCAGGGCGTCGCGCTCGGCTTGGGCCTTGCCGCCCATGTGCTCGCGCAGGAAGTGCGAGACGGCGGCTCCGACTGCGGCGGAGAGGACGGTATTGACGAGGAAGTGGTTCCAGTCGCGCTGGGGTTCGGTGGCCATGATGCGGGTCTCGTTTCAGGGGTTGGTGCGGCTGGGGGTGCTGGGGTTGGCGCGCTGGGGTGTCGGGGCGACGGGGACGGGTCGAGGCGGCGCCGCCGTCCAGCCGCCGATCGGGACGCGCGAGGGCTTCTTGGGCGCACGTTTGGGCCTTCGCGACAGGAGGACCCCGGCGACGACGCCGACGACGATGAGAGGACCGGCCTTCATGACGAGGACTCCTCGTCCGTCTCGGGCTCCTCGGGCAGGCTCATCGCCAGCGACACCGCGATCCGCTCCTTGGAGATCGTCTGCGTGGACTCGTCCTTCGCAGGTTCGCCCTTCGCAGGACCGTCATCCGGCGGCAAGGCGTCTGGCGGCGGTGGCCCGTCGGGGCCGGGCATCGGCTGGAGCGTGGGTAGTGAGTCCTGAAGAAACCGCGGCGGGGGACCGAGGGTGATCTGAATGAGGTGTGGCCCGGGGCGAGAGCCGTTGGCCCGGGTGTCGAGGACGAGCGCGTGCTCGGGGGGGATCGGGACGCTCAGGCCTTCGGTGAGGACGCCGGTGTTCGTCTCGAAGCCTCCCAGGTCGACGAGGGGAATCGTCGGCGCCGGGTCCGGGGTGACCTCGCCGAGCTCGGGGCCGGCGAGGCCTACGAAGGCACCGGGCGCATGCGTCCCGCAAGCGCTGATGACCGTGAGGTGCTCGACCCAGTGCTCCGAGCCCGGCGCGAGGGTGCCCAGCTGCAGGCGACCCAGCGGTACGCCGGCGGGCACCCAGACTTCTTTGAGGCCCAAGTCGGCGTTCCATGCGGAGGTGGCCTCCGGATGCAGCGGCGAGGCGCCATCGAGGGGTCCGTCGTGCTCGACGTAGATCCGGATCGTGGTCATCGCAGCACCTCACCCACTTCGCTGGGCATCCGTGCGGGCTCGAAGGTGAGCTGCACGAGGTGGGGCCCGGGCGCCTCGCCATCGGGGCGGGTGTCGAAGACGAAGCCGTGGCCCGGGGGCGCGGGGATCGCTGGCATGCGGGGCACGAGGCCCTCGGCGAACACGCCCAGGTCCGCGAGGTACCGGTCGTGGGCAGGGTTGCCAAAACCCGGTGGGCGCAGGGCGACGCGGCAGCCGGGGGCGTGCATGGGGGCGCCTCGGCTCAGCACGGTGAGGCTGCGCAGCATGTTGCTAGCCGTGGGACCACCCATGCGGCGCAAGACGCCGGGGTCGAGCAGGCCGAAGCGGGCGCCCGGCGGCAGGAACAAAACGGCCAGGCCGAGTTTGGGGTCCTCGCGAAGCGTGTGCAGGGTGCTCGGTGGCAGCGGGGTGGCGCCGTCGAGCGGCTCGGTGCCTTGATGGACGATGCGGAGCGTCGTGGCCATGGGAGTCCTTTCGGGTCAGGCCGCCGCAGTGGCGGCCTCGGGAAGCTCGGGAAGGGGGTCGACGAAGAGATCGGGGAAGCGCCACGGGGCGGTGATGAAGCGTCCGGCCAGCGGCACCTCGGGCTCGCCCGAGGCAAGCAGCGGCGGCGCGTCGCTCAGACGCGTGCGTCCTTCGGTGGCCAAGAGGGCGTGCAGGACGTGGGTGAATCCGGGGTAGCCGGCCGTCTTGACCGGGAGCTGGTCGATGTTGGGAGCGACCCCAAAGGAGCGAAGCGCCGCGGCGCTTCGGCGGAAGCGCTCCTGGTTCTTGGCCTTGCCCTCGGAGACCGTCTCGGGCCGGGCCCAGCGCGGCAGGGCCCAGCCGGCTCGAACGTCGCCCCACGTGCGGGCTCCGTAGTTGCGGGCGATCCTCGCGGCGAGGTCGACGGCGTAGGCGACCGCAAAGGGCGGGTCGAAGACTCGCGCCGGGTCGTGGGTGTGGGCGCGCTTGTCCGCGGTGGCCAGCGCGGTGGCGGGCATGATCTGAAACCAGCCGCCGCTGTAGGCCCAGCGAGCAGCGCCGGCGGCTTGCGGGGTGCAGGTCGAGGGACGCCAGGGATTTCGGGCGTAGCGGCGGGCGAAGTTTTGGTCGCGGCAGAACAGCGAGAAGGCCGGCTTGGCGTCGGTGGCCGTGTTCATGGCCGAGGACCGACCGCCGCTTTCGGTGCGGGCTGCCGCGAGCAGAAACGAGTAGAGGTTGTGCATCCCGGTCTCTCGCTCGGCGACCGCGGCCAGGGTGCGCATGCGATCCCAGTCCTTCGGGGCGCGCGGGGGCGGGAAGACGTACGCGCCGAACTCGACGTCGCCATCGGGCACCGGCGGGCGTGGCCGGGGCGAGGGCGAGTCGCCGCCGTGGTGGCCGCGATCGGTATCCGGCGGCATCGAACGAGTGCCGCGAGGCGCTGACGACCGGCGGCCTCGGCTCGACAGCGCCACGAGGCCGACCGCGGCCGCGCCCAGCATCCAAAGCTCGGGGCCCTGAGCGCTCATGCGCCGACGATCCTTTGCAGGGTTCGGTACAGGACGGTGGGGGTGCTGACCTGCAGGCGCTCGAGGTACGCCTCGAGGCTCTCGTCACGGCTGGGCCGCAGCACCTCGAGGGCCGCGGTGCGCAGGTGCTCGGCCGCCGCCTGGGTCCAGCGGCCGCCGACGGGTGCGGTGGTCCCGTCCGCCTTTACGGCGGCCTGCGGCTCCGAGGGGCTGCGAAGGGCGGCGAGGACGTGACGGCCGAGGGCCTGGGCGCCGGCGTAGTCGTGGGCGAGCGCGACCGTGACGTGGCGTCCCGAGGGCAGGTGCAGAACGACGCCGCCGGGCGCGTCTTCGATGCCGAAGAGCTTCACGCCACCTCTCCGGGCGGCACGAAGACGACCGCTTCATTCGCGTAGAGGTTGAAGTGGGCGGCGAGGTCGGAGGCCCAAAGTCGGGACTCGACGCTCTGCAAGAAGGCATCGACGGCGGCGTAGTTCTGGGCGTACCAGTCCGAGTAGGCCAAGAACGCCGCGTAGCCCTCGTTCGTGCTGCTGTCCCACTCTCCGCCGGGGACGTCGAGGATCGGCCCCAAGAAGTACGTCCAGTTGAGGATGCAGCCCGGCTCGAGGTTGCACTCGGGGGCGTCGGGTGGGCACGAGGCATCGGTCGCCGTCAGCAGCAGCGCCCGCATCAACACCCACGGATGGTTGAATGCGTCGCCGTCGTACTCGACGAGCCGAACACAGGCCGGATAGAACACCTCGTCGTACCAGCGCGCGCCCTCGAGGACCTCTTGGCAGTCGTAGGTGACCGCCAGCGCAAAGGGGCCGATGTCGTCGAGCGTCGTGCCCTCGGGGACGGGGATCGGGGCCGGGTCGTCGGGCCGGACGTTCTGGCCGCCACCCGAGCCCCCTCCGCTGCCGCCTCCTCCCCCTCCACCTTGGTCTGGCGGGTCGATGTCGGGCAGGTCGAAGGGGTCGAACGGGCCGTTGGGGATGCTGCCGCCACCCGAGCCTCCGCCGCCCCCACCGGGCACGCGCCCACCTCCGCTGGAGCTGCCTCCCGAGCCTCCGCCGCCGGGGGTGGTCTTGGAGGTCTTCTTGTCGCTGCGGGTGACGAAGTAGACGCCCAGGGCGATGCCGCCGATCAGAAGTGGGTCCATGTCGTGGTCTCCGGGGGTTAGAGGGGGAAGAGGATCTCGTCGGGATTGCCCGAGACCTCGAAGCGCTCCAGCGCATCGAGGACCGCCTCGGTGATGTGGGCGTACAGGCTCAAGATCGCCGCGTGCGGGTAGTGGTCGGGCATGCCGGGGATGTCAGCCTGCAGGGCGTCGAAGCGCAGGACGGCGCCGTCTTCGGCCATGACCAGCGGCGCGGGGCATCCGGGGTGCTCGCCTTCGAGGATCCGGTAGGCCATGGCGATCGGGTCGGCCTCGGTGGAGCGTCCCTGCATCTGTCCACGGACCCGCTCGCGGAGCAGCAGGGCGAAGCGGGGCTGCGCGACCTGGATGATCCACGCATCGCTCATGGTCCAGCTCTCGCAGTCCGAGGCGATGTCGAGGACGGGCCGCGCCGGGGGAGCATCGGGCGTGGTGGGCGTCGTTTTCGGGGTCGTCTGGGTGCCGCGGCTGCTCTTGCGCCGCTTCTTCTTCTGGGCGTGCTCGTACAAGACGTAGCCGGCACCGAGGGCGAGCAGGATGTGATGCGGTTTCATGCGGACCTCCACAGGGCGTAGGCGCCCAGGCCGACGCCGGCGCCGAGTAGCCAGGGAAAGGCGGCCTTGACCGCGGCCGCCGAGACGCCGAAGTACCCCCCAATGTTTTGGGCGATGTCGTCGGCGGCCCGGGCCGCCTCGAGGATGGCGCCGCGCACTTCGCCTTCGGTGAACTCGGCCGCCGAGAGGAAGAACGCGTGGGTGTGGGCGTAGATCGCTCCCACCGGAGAGATCAGCGGGTTCTTCAGGTCGAGCTCGGCCGCCTGGGCTTCGGCGATGCCGTTGACGGTCTGGACGGCGAGCAGAAGGTCGGGACCCTGGCAGGGCGGTAGGAACGGAAGGCCCCACCGCGCGCGGCAGTCCTCGATCGACCACGTCAGCACCGGGCCTTCGAGGGACTCCTCGAAGTCCTCCCAGGTCTCGGCGTCCCACTGCGCAGGCGGGTTCATTTCGGAGGGGTCCCACCGGCCGTAGATCCCCCCGTAGCGCGCCCGTAGGCCCGCGAGGTCGCGGTCGAGCTGTCCCAGGCCGTGCTCGCCGAGCTCGAGGCGTCCGCGCTGGCTGATCGCGAGGTTGATCAGTTTGCGCAGGATGTCGAGCGTGGCTTGCATGGCGAGGACCCGAAGCTCGGGCGCGTCCAGTGCGACCGCCTCGTCCTTGGCGCGCAGGAGCATCGCCTTGGTGTCGCCGAAGAGGCGGACGTAGCCGGCCGCGGTCTTCGCCCGGGTGCGCTGGGCCGCGGTGTTCATCCGGACCTCCGTAGCGACAGCCGTTCTCGCGGGTGGAACCAGAGGCGAGCCTGGTCTGCGACGTCTTCACCGACGAAGTCGAGTTCCCAGCCGTCACAGCCCCACACGCGCTGGTCGCTGCTGGTGGTGACGCCGAGGGTGAGGACCGCTGGCGGCGGCATCATGACCCAGTCGCCCGTCTCCCAGTAGTCGCGCTTGACCTCGACCCGCCCTTCGCTGAGCGCCAGCTCGTCCAAAGGGGGCAGCCACAAGAAGGCATGCTTGCCGCCCTTGGGGAGCTTGCGGTTGTCGTCGCGGACTCGCCGGTCGGGGGTGTCGCCGTTGGCGAGCCGCTGCGCGACGTGGTCGTGCACGGGGTAGAGCGAGATCGAGTCCCCGCTGGGGGTCTGATAGAAGCCGGTCTCGCCCGGGATGCTCGGTGCCCCGTAGAGCAGATGGTTCCAGGGGCAGCAGTTGATCACCTGTCGGTAGGCCCGCCAGTTCTCCGAGCGCTTCGCGAGCTGGTCGGCGGTCTCGAGGTCGCCCAGCACCAGGTAGAAGGCGGTGGTCAGGGCCTTGCGTGCGATCGCTTTGAGGGTGACGCCAGAGTTCTCGCCACCGATCTGGTGAAACATGCCGGGCGTGGGGTAGTTGGCCGGATCGGTCCACGGGTCCAGGTCGACCGGACCCGGAGGCGGGTAGTCAGGCCACTGCCCGTCCCCATCGTCATCGTCTTCGGGCGGCGGCTCGGGGGGCTGAGGCTCGGGCGCGGGACCGCCATCGCTGTCCCAGGGGGCCCACTCGTCGGGCGGGTCTTCCCGCTCGATGCAGCCGAGGATCTCGTCGTAGCGGTAGCCTGGAGGGCAGGTGCCCGGCGGCGGGGCGATCGTGTTGGCGGGGGTGCGGCCAGGCGGGTCGGGGTCGGGGTCGGGGTCGGGGTCGGGGTCGGGCTCGTCGTCGTCGGCCTCGTCGTCGGCGAGTTGGGCGAGCACGAGGTTCACCCGGATCCGGATCCGGCCGAGGATGCACTGGGCCCGCGCGTCGCCCTGGGCTGGCGGCCAGTCTTGGGTGCCGCCTTCGGGGGTCGTGGCGTAGACGGTGCGCGCGGCATGCAGGGCGAGGGCCTCGGCGTCCCGCTCCCCGGCGTTCGTGCGGGCGACGATGGCCGCATCGACCTCGCGGGGCAGCCAGGGGTAGAGGCCGCAGCTGTCGGAGGGCAGGTCGGCAGCCGGGGTCTTGGAGGAGCCAGACTTCCTCTTGTCCCGCGAAAACAGCCAGAAGCCCCCTGCGATGAGCGCGAAGGGGATGAGTTTCTTGGCGCTCATCCGTGGTCCCCCGTGCAGCTGCAGGCCGACCCGCTGCACTGGCCGGGGTGCTGCTGCAGCTCGGCGGCGGGGTCTTGGATGCCCTCGGCCGTGCGAACGACGGCGTGGAACTGGCCGGGCAGCGGCTCGCCGCCGTAGGTGCGCTGCTGGATGACGACGGTGGCGTCCTTGCCGGCCAAGCGCAGTCGGGCGGCCCGCTCGCAGGCGAGGTCGAAGCAGGTGCCGCGCTTGTGGGTGTAGATCCCTCGGGCATCGAGGAGGGCCTGGCAGCTGTGGACGGTGCCCACGGTGGCGGTGTGCGTCGTGGCGGTGCCCGGTCGCTTGCGGCGGACGGAACTGAAGCCCACCGGGGCCATGCGCCGCACGGGTTCGGAAGAGACAGGAGCGAGCGCGGCCATGCTGGCGGTGCTCTCGCAGAGCACCGGTAGCGTGTAGCGGACCTCGCCGCAGCCGAGGCAGCACGGCAGGCCAGCCGTGGCCTGCAGCTCGAGCATGTTGATCTTGACGAGGGCTTCAGCCAGCTCGGCGCAGGCCGGGCCGAAGAGCGTGTCGTCGTCGAGGTCGAGGTTGAACTGCATCTGACGCATGGCGGGGGGTCCTCAAAGCTCGAGCGTCCACACGAGGGTGAGTCGGCGATCGGCCTTGGAGGCCGCGCCGGTGGTCAGGTGGGTGGCGCTTTGCGGCAGCAGGCCATCGCCGGTGGTGTGCGGCCAGATGAAGGCCCAGTCGGCCAGCACCGGGCCTGCCTCGCCAAGCCGGAGATGCAGCCGGTTGAAGGGGCCCCCAGGCGCGTAGGCCTGCAGGCGCTTGGCGAAGCGAGGCAGTCGCAGGGCGAGCTCGGCCGTGCCGGCGGGCACGACGAAGGTCTGGGTCAGCGTGTTGGGGTGCGCGGGGTCGGCCGCGAAGCCCAGCGCTTGGCCGCTGAGCAGCGTGTCGAGGTAGATCCCGCCGGCGCCGAGACGGCGGACGTCGTCCTTGGTGGTCTCGCGGAGTAGCCCCGCGGGTCCGAGGACCTCGACCTCGAGCCCACAACCTTCGACACACAGTCGGAAGCCGGTGCCGATGTCGAGCTCGATGAAGGTCCCCTGCCCTGCCTGCATCCATGAAACCCGAGCGTGCAGGCGCGAGCTGGGCAGACCCTCGGCGACGATCGCTTGGCGTGGCAGCGGCGCAGTGGCCTGTGCGTGTGCCCGCACGACCTCGAGGGCGCTCATGCTCACCGTCCATCCCGCGTGCTCACGGTCGCGGGTGCTGAGCACCTTGATCGCGCTCTTCTTGACGAGCGCGTCGTCGCTCCACAGCGAGAACAGCTGGGGCGCGGTCTCGCGGAGAGTGGTGCGTGGGGCGGGAAGATCCATGAGGAGGCGGTTATCGAGATGGGTGGTGTCCGGTTCGAGGGAGGAATGAACGGGAGGGCGACCCCGGTCGCCGCCCTCCCCTGGCCCCGGTGCTAGATGTCCCCCCACAGCGTCACGGACGCGTGGATCGGGATGTCCTTGTTGGGGTTGAGCAGGTGGATCGCGAGCGTGTGCTCGTTGGTGGAGGTGAACTCCTGCCAGTCCACGAGCTCGATCGGTTTGGTGTTGGCATAGGCCGACTGGCTGATGCTCATCGACGTCGACCCGCCGCGACGGATCTGGGACTGCCGACCGACGAAGGCGTCGACCATGAAGACCGGCAGGCTGGTCGCCCCCGGCGGCATGCGACCGATGTCGATGAGCTCAGGCCCGGCCCACGGAAAGGCCTCGAAGAACAGCCGGGTGGGCTTGAACGTCTTGGCATCACCGGCGGTGATCGACAGCGGCAAGACCTGGCCGGGTTGAATGCCCTCGGTCCCGAAGGTCGTCTGTCCGATGACGTTGGATCCGCACGGCGTGGGGGACTCGCAGTACATCGTGACCCCGTGGCCGCAGGGGTCGCAGTCGTGCGGGGGCGGCTGCTGCGGTGGGTAACACGGCACCCCGTTGGGGTACCCCTGCGGGTACTGCCCCGACCCCGGAGGGTTCTGCGGGTCGATGGGGTTGCCGTTTGGGTAGTACGGGTCGGACGTCGGTGGCGTCGGTGGCGGGACCGGCTGTTGCTGGGTCCCGTTGGCGGAGGCCTCTCCGACGTACCCACCGCGCGGCGGGTACCCGTAGTTGTAGGCGGGCGCGGGGGACCGCCAGGTTTGTTGTGCCTGCCTCGGTGCGGGCCGAGGCTTGGGGGCCGCGGCGCGTGAGGGGGCCCAGACTCGGCCGCCAGGTTGGCGTTGGTACGCCCCCACCCCGAAGCTGGGTGCGAGGGCCAGCTGCGCAGTCGCAGCTTTCTTGTCGGTTCGGTACTTGGCGAGCAGTTCGTGAACGTCTGCCATGTCGTGTCTCCTGCACGCGGATGCGTGCGGGCATGGAGGCGCAGGCCAAGTCCGTGCATCGTCCGCCGCGGTCTTGGTCCCAGCCCCGTCGAAAGGAAGCTGGTGTGGGATGGGGCAGGCGCGCTCAGGCGACGTCTTCTTCGTCGGGCGCTCTTGCGTGCTCGAAGGTCTTGCGCCCGATGAAAAATCCCAGCGCACCGATGCCTCCCCCTCGCAAGTAGATTTTGTACTTCTTGAACTGCTTGACGTAGCTGGCGCCCGCGCAGCCGAGCCCAAACGCGAGGTCCTTGTCGACGCCCAGGATCTTCTTGCTCTCCTCGGAGTAGCCCTCGGTGCCGGCGTCGATTTCCTTCTGGACGGTGCCCATCATGTAGCCCGCCGCGGCCGCACCGGCTGCTGCGCTCATGTAGTCGGCGTTCGCCTCGGCGGCGGCCAGCGTCTTCTCCTTGGCCTTCGTCGTGATGCTTTGGATCCGCTCCGCGAGCTTGAGGGTCTCCTCGGCCAGCTCGCGCTTGGGAAGCGCCATCAGTTCACGGTGGGAGAGGTCTTTCGCTGCCATCGCCTTGCCACCGTGAAGGGCGAGCCGCGACGACGCCAACGACGGTGATCGATCGTCGTCCATCGAACAGCCAAGCAGCGGAAACCGCAGGGGATGTTGTCGCCGGAGCGTGCGGTGATCGATGGTCGATCGATTCCTCGATCGTCGTGGGGAAATGGAATGGAGGCGCTGCGAGGCCGTAGACGGCATATCGCCGACGACGACGATGACTCGACGACGCAACGATCGTTGGCTTGGAGTCCGCTGAAACCTCGAAGTTGCCCGCGAACGGCTGATCGATGCCCCGATCGACACACTGGATCGACGATCCACATTCGAGCAAATCGTCGTCGCCGGGGTGCTACGCGGCCGTGACGATGGGCATCGATCACCGGTGTCGCTGCGATCCACGTCGCGTCGACCTCAGACGACGCGGGAGCGACGGCGCAGCGACTGCAGATCCACCGAAAAAAAGTGAACTCGAACTGCGATCACTGGCGGCGCGGCGCGGGTCCGGGTCCCTGAACGAAAGATTGACCCTGTCCCTGAAGGCCGATGCTCGTTGCGATCTCAGAGAGGCTCGGAGCAGGCTGGTCGAATGAGGATGACAAGCGGGCTACGACAGACACCTGACCACGGCAGCCGTTCGGGATCTGCGCTGGGCCGGCCAGCAGGCTCGAACCCAAATGCTCGAGGGACGATGGGATGGAACTCTTGGGGGCGGGTCTCGTGCTCTACACCGAGGTACTCGGGCCGCGGCTCGGGGGCGGCTTCGCGGACTGTGGTCGAGCTCGACCTTGACGCCGTTCGTGAAGGGGCAACGCTCATTCGAGCCGCGTCCGGAAAGGCGGAATAGGACATGAGGATCGAAAGCGCATCATTGGGCCAGGACGAAGCACCAGCGATTGCCCCTCGAGTGGAGAAGGCGACCTCGGCGTGGTTCCACAAGATCAACCGGGTCGTCGTCGAGGTGAAGGACCCCGGCGCGAGCTCGGGCTTTCGGAAGCTCAACGCCATCAGCTTGGACAGCTGGCCGGTCGGTTCGCGGACGTCGGTGCAGGAGGACGAGCTGAACATCGCGATCATGCAGGTCGCGATCGACCACGTGGAGGAGACCGGCGAGTCGAACCGGTTTCGGGCGCGCTACATGGGCGGCGCCGATGCCAGCGGACGCAGCCTGCGGAAGTACGCATGCTTCAAGGTGAGCACCGACAGCGCGGATGCGTCGTCGCCCGGGCCGTTCGCAGCGATGCCCTCCGTACCGGCAGGACTCGAGCCGTGGATCCCGGTGCTGCGGTGGCTGATGTCGATGCTGGAGGCACGCGAGCAGCAGCTGATGGCCTACAACGAGACGATGACCAACAAGCTGCTGGAGTCAGCAGCACAGGCTGAGCCGCTGCTGAAGGCGCACGGGGCGATGTCGGGCATCCTCGAGCAGGCGGTCTGGGTCCTGCGCGAGACCATGCTGTCGAAGGGGGGGCTCGACGGGACGCCCATGATCGCCGGCCAAGGCGGTGGGGATGGCGACGACGATGGAGACGGGGCGCTGCAGCAGGTCGTGGCCGCGGCGCTCATGCAGTTCTTCACGAACGGGAGGATGCCGGTGCCTCCCATGCCCGGGATGAGTCCCGATGAACCCGAAGGTCCGCCGCAGCGAGAGCCGCAACCGACACCCGCGGCCCCTCCCCCACGAAGCGCGCCCACGTCAGGTGTTCGCTTCGGGTTCGATGAATCGGCGAGGGGTCCGGAGACTGCCGAGGCCGGAGGAGGAGCAACGCTGGTCAAGACCATCCGGGCGCTCTTCGGGGGCATGGATGGGCTGCAGCTGCTCGCGCTGACCGATGCCATCGGCCCGGCGCACAGCGAGAGCCTTCGCGCGGTGCGAGCAGCGACGACGAACGAGGAGGCCACCCAAGCGGTGCTCGCGATGCAGCGTACCGGAGGCTGGGCGACGCTGCGCGAGCAGCTCGTCGAGCCGGAGCGCTCCGCGTTGGCGCGGATCGAGGCGCTCGTGCGTCGGTTCGCGTCGTCGTCGGAGGCGGCTCGACCCGTGGAGGTGGCCCAGCCGTCCGAGCCCGAGTCGGAGCATCTCTTGGTCTTCAGCGTGCGGCGGTGCCTGGGGGCGATGGACGGAGACCGGGTGATGGAGCTGACCGGTCAGCTCTGCGCCGAGGAGCGCGCGCTCCTGCAGGCCGTTCGGGTGGCAGAGACCGACGACGCTGCGGCCGAGGCCGTGATGGAACTTGGGGCGCGGCTGAGCGCTGCAGGCAAGGTTCCTGGACTGCTCGGCGTACTCCACGAGCACGAGCGGGACCTCTTCCGGTTCCTCTACGCCCAGGCCGACGCGCATCTTGGAGAGGTCGACGGCACGCCCGCAAACGAAGCACAGCCGGCCGAGCCCTCGTCGCAGCCGCCGAGGTCCTCGGGGCCTCGAGACAAGGTCGAAGCGGTGCTGTGCTTGCCGCCGCGGGCAGCTGACGGGGGCGCGAAGGGACCGCTTCACCAGGCCGCGCAGGCGTGGCTTCAGGGGGTGGACGGCGACGTGGGGATCGAGCTCCTCTCCATGCTGACCCCCGAGCAACGCAAGGAGCTGCAGCGGGTCCGCGCCGCCCGGAGTGACGCCGAGGTTGCCGATGCCGTGCTCGACTTCAAGGCCGCGCTGCTTCGCAGCATGAACTGGATGGGCCTGATGTCCCGGTTGGGTCAGAGGCATCTAAGGCCGCTGTTGCAGATTCAGACCATGGCGCAGCAGCATGTCGACGCGAGGCGGGAGTGATCTCCTAAAACGAGGAGATCGCATTCACAAGTCCACGGGCTGCCCTCGTCGCGCTGTCTGCGACGCTGAGCGAGGATCAGCAAGTGAATGCTCGCGTTCCAGGCTGCCTTGCAACGCAGTGTGAACTGGATGGGCGATGGCAGAGAATCATCATCTTCGCTTCAGCCAGAAGTGAGCCTCATAGCCTCATCTCCATCAAGGAGGGCGTCCGTGGTTGGAGAGCGTCCGTGGCTGCGCCTTGGACCGCGTGCGCTTCTTCCTGAAGTGATACCGCCGTCGCTCGCGGTGCCGGAGAATTCGAGTGGCCTCCTGCACATCCTCGTCGGTAATCTCGGCGACTGGACGGCCCTCAAGGTCGCAGCGCGGCTCTCTGCTGCGGATGGCCTTGAGGTAGGCGTCCTGTCGAACCCAGCGGCCGATGCTCTTGGAGAGCGTCGTGTTGTTCACCCCGTCGAGTAGCGGGGGGGGGTCCGCGCGGATCAGCTTGTGGACCCCGGTTTGCAATGGCTTCGGGGGGTCCGTGAAGGCCAGAGGAAAGGCCCGCTGGAGTCGCTCAATGACCTCTTCGGGAGAGGGCTTGGGCTGTGTGGCTTCACCGGCCATCTGGACGAGTTTAGCACTGTGCCCTCTGGGGGCCGATCTCGTTCGAGAGAAGGAGTGATCTCCGAGAACGCGCTTCGGGCTGGACTGGCGATTCTGCGGACGCTTGGGTATTTGGGGCCTGGGAAGGGGTCTGCGTGCCCTCCCCAAGGTCCGCACGAGCGGACTCTGACCCCTGGGGGCAGGTCTCGATTGCCTCTGGACTTAAACCGCGGGGTTTGGTCGGATTGACCCCAACAACAACCGCGCTTGTTAAAGGCGAAAGGCCAGCATTGGCGTGCTGGCCTTTCCAGGGACGCGACTCCAGATCTCACCTTGGAGTCAGCCGGAACGTCCGGTGTCCCCGGAGCGCTCACGCCGTCCTGAAGAGGAGGACGACATGCAAAACCTAGCACACCCCTCGTCCGTCACCCAACCCCCTGCCCATTACAGCCGCGACACAAGTCGCTGAGGTCTGGGTCGGATGTGGGCCGCAGCTTGCTGCGGCCGTACGCGTGCCGCTACGGCACCGTACGGTCGTGAACGTGTATGTATGCGCGAGGGAGCGCGCACGACGGCGGAGGCAATCTTCCCCGCGAACTCCGCACCCCGAGGGGGGGCGCGATGAGGAGCAAGGATCTCGACAAGCTCCGTCGCCTCGACTCGAAGCTGGCGCGCCAGCTAGAGGGGTTGCTTGCCCGGCGCGAGGCGCCGCCTGAAGGCCGCTGTGAGGCGGCTGCCGCGGGCGGGCAGCCGCAGCCGCAGCAGCCGCAGGCCCAGTTGGCCGGGGCGCACCAGGGAGAGGCTGAGGCGGCCTGTGAGGACGCCCTCCCCTGCCCCGACCCCGCATCGCCCGTTGAGGCCCCTGGTCGGCCCCTGGCCGCTTCCTCGGAGCCGCGGCCCTCGGATGCCCCGGCGAGCCCCGGCGAAGCTGAGGCGGCGTGCGAGGAGCCCTCGGCAGCCAGCTCGAACCCGTTCCTCGACGCGTATGGGCAGGCGGGCCTGCCCGAGGTGCCCCAGGTGCTGGTCTCCACGGAACTCTCGGCCGAGGAGCAACTGGCCGAGACCTGGGAGGGCTACGACGACGACGCAGTCCCGCCCGAAGAGCTCGAACGTCGCAAGGCCGTGCGGGGTGCGGAGCGAGAGGCTCAGCGGGCTCGTGACCGCGCCCACGCCCGCCAGTTGGGGTTCTTCCCTGGGGCGAAGTTCAGGCGTCGCGGTACGGGGGACCACGTCTCCTGCGTCCAGCTGGAGCTGCAGCTCGACGGTATCGAGCGCCGGGTCGGCCGCGCCAGCACCTGGGACGACGGGTTGGCAGCCGCCCGAACGATGGATGACGTCGAGGCCCAGTGCTTCACGGTGCGCGACCTCGGTGACCGTCCCGACACCATGCCGGGCTGTCTGCGGGGGATGTTCCCCGAGTTGACCGGGAGCCAGTGGAGCCTCCTACGGGCGGTCGTCACCGCCTATGTGGGCGGCGCGATGGGGGTGTACGAGTACCAGCCCGTCCTCGCTTCCGACCTAGGGATGTCCGAGCGGGCCCTCCGCTACGCTCTCAACGGCGGCAAGGGTCGCCCCCCTGGCCTCGTCGAGCTCGGCCTCGTCAAGCGCAGGCAGACGTGGAAGCGTGGCTCGACCGAGCGACCGAGCGACCACCACTACCTGCTACTGCAGGCGGGCGCTGCCCTCGTAGATCTGCTGCTGCCGATGACCTGCGAGAGGCGAGCCCAGCAAGGCCACCGGGTGCCTCGACGCTCGGGGTACACGCGCAGCTCGGCTCGCCGAGAGGCGGCCCGGGCTCGGCAGAGCGCGCGGCGAGCACGTTTCGACCTCGCAGAGCGGGCGGCCCGGCGGGCCCAGGGGGAGGCGGTTGAACGTCGAACCAAGCCACCTCGGGAGCGTCGAAAGTTGGCCTCGACGGCCCCCAAAACCACGAGATTAAATTGTGCGGCACAAAATGCCGACAACCCCGTCCCCCCCCCTTCGGGGGAAGGGGGACTAAGGGTGGGAAGGGGGAGACCCCCTTCACCCCCCACGACAAATGTATCGCTTCGCGTCGAACCTTCGACTTCGGGTACGCCTCCGCCACTCTCACCGACCGCCAGTGACTCCCCGACGCTGGCCGAACGATTCCTGCGCGATCGAACGCGGGCTTTGGACGGCGCTGCACGACCCGAGCCAAAAGATCTCGACCTCTGGCGACGCCGCAGAGACCGAGGCGCGTCGGTTCCCGACGACATCGACGAAGCGATTCTAAGGGAACGAGTCTCAAGAGCGCATGCCGCGATCTTCTCGAAGTGAAAACGGCCCGAGATCTCTTGATCCACGACGAAAGGACAGGGCTCGTCTTCGGCACGGTCGCCTTTGCCGCTCGCAAGTCAGGTTCACTTGACCTGCGTCGACTTAGGTTAACTCAAGCCCACATGAGCGGGCGTGCAGGGAGACGAGACGAAGCAATGGACAACAAGTCGAGCCGAGGAGGCTGGCCTCGGGCTCGATCTTCGTCGGTTTTTTGGCCCCGCGTTCGAGTCGGCCTAGAACGCTGGGCATGCGACGAATCGCGTTCTGCGGACAGAAGGGGGGGAGCGGCAAGTCTTCTCTCTCGGTCTTTGCCGCGTGTGAGTTCAGCCGCCGCGGTCATCGCGTCGTTCTATTGGATCTCGACCCCCAAGGCACAGCTCGGGACTTCGAGAAAGCGGCTCGGGCCCATGGCCACCAGTGTCCGTCTGTCCTGGGGGTACACCCCGAACAGGTTTCGGAGGTTTTGAGCAGTCTCTCCCGATATGACCTCGCCATCTTTGACTGCCCCGGGCGCGAGGTGGGCGGCCTCAACGTCGAAGGAAGAACGACGAGCCTTGTGAAGACCCTTGCGATGTTGGTTGACGCGGTGCTCGTCCCCGTCCAGCCGAGCCCTGCCGATCTGTGGGGGAACGCCGATACACTCCGGACGTTGCGCCGGGCTTCAGGCGTAAGGCCTGAACTCTTCGTTGCGACCGTTGTAAATCGTGCCGACGCGCGTCGGAAGTTTGCCAAGGAGATCGTCGAACAACTTGAGCTCGCAGGGGTCGAGCCTCTGGGGCAGGTGATCCATGACCGCGTCGACTTCCCTGCAGCGCTCTCCATGGGAGAGGGGCTTCACGAGTACAATGCCGACGGGAAAGCCGCGGCGGAGATTGGGACTCTCGTCTCCGAACTGGAGAAGGGGCTGAAGATGGAGGCAAGCCATGTCGCGTAGCTCTGCCAAGCGGAAACCGTCGCTCTCCTTGACGCCGGAGCAAGAGGCGTTCCTCGATGACGCTCCTCCCGCACAGTCCGAGAAGCCTACAGCGCAGCTCGCTGCTCCCGTTTCGCCGCTGAGCCCGAGTTCTCGTCCTGAGCCAGCTCGCAACGCGCGTGCGAAGGCTGAGGGCCCTCAACTCGGAAAACTTCCGAAAAGCCATCGCCTGCAGGCCAGCGGCAAGGTCGTACGTCGTGTCACTGGGTTCGTCTCTTTCGATCTCGGAAAGAGGTTTGAGGACTACCTCGCGGCAGAGGAGCGAACCGCGTCGTACGTGCTCGAGCGCGCCCTCAGGGCCTGGCTCGACAGCCGGCAGTAGGGGAACTCGCCGTTCTTCGTGTCCGCATGTCGACGAGCACGGAGAGGCCGGGCTGCTGTTGATACGTTGATACCGAGGAGCGTCTGTCGTTGGATAGTTTTCGAATTTTTGACTTCAAAAATCTTTGAGGTCAAAAAAGTCATAGACTTTCCAGTTCGCGCGGGCATACTCACACGGTGATCCTCACCGTAGCGCACTACAAGGGGGGCGTTGGGAAGAGCACCACGACCATCGCCCTCGGAGCCTCCTGGCATCGGGGTGGGAAGGCCGTGGTCATCGTCGATGCAGACGAGCAAGGGACGGTGACAGACTGGAGCGCTCAGGCCGATCTCAACGAGAGCGAAGAGGCCGCTGAGCTTCGCTCTCACAGGCCTCACGTCGAGAGTCTTCCTGACGGCAAGGCCATCCTGCGGAAAGTTCCCGAACTTGCTCATCAGTTCGACCATGTCTTGATCGACAGCCCCCCAAGGCTCGGTCGCGTTACCCGTGCGGCCCTAGTGGTTGCGGATGTCGCGATCATTCCTGTTGGACCTGGAGGTGCGGACGCTTGGCCGCTACGTCGGACGCTTATCCTCCTGGAGGAGGCTCGGAAGGTGAACTCGCGGCTTCAGGTCTTCTACTTGCTCTCGAAGTTCGACCCCCGAACCGTTGACGAATCCTCAATTCGTGAGGCTCTTCTCGAGACCGGGACGTTCCCGGTCTTGAAGTCCATCATCTCGTCTCGAACTTCCTACTACCGGGCTCTGACCGTTGGTTCTGATCCAGCGGCGTACGATCGGACCGGCGTTGTCGAGGAGGAAGTTCGGGGCGTTATCTCAGAGATCACCAGGAAGCACGCGGCATGGCGAAGAAAAAGAGCATAGCCCCGAAACCCAGGATCATCCCCGTGACCCCGGAAGAACAGAAGGCCCGGGAAGCGTTCGTTGACAGCGGGAAACCTTCTCGGCGACGGGCGAAGAAGCATTCAAAAAGTCTCGATGTCAGGAAGTCAAAAAATCAAAAATCCAAGAAGCCTGGTGTAGGCCGGCCTCCACTGGAGGAGGAGCGGGTCCAGATGACGATCTATCTGCCCCGGGATCTTCGGAACAAGCTGAGACGGCGTGCCCTCGAGGAGTCGATCTCGAAGGACCGAAAGGTTCCTGAGACGGACATCGTGATCGAGGCTCTGATATCCCATCTGTGACATCGTCGAGTGCGGAGGGAGCTGCAGGAAGAGGCATCATGGATGAAGACCGGTTGACGAGAACGCTGCGCGAGACTCGAGGGCAGCACTTGAGGGGGCCGAGGCCGGAGGTGCTTCGGCTTCGGGTTCGGCAAGAAGGGAGGAGCCAGGACCTCGAGAGGCGTGGCCCGAAGGTCGTTGTAGGCGCCCATCCCAACTCGGACGTCGTGTTGAAAGGCGAAGGTGTCAGCGCGTTGCACTGCGAGTTCGAGGTTCAGTCCGATGGCTCCGCGATCGTCCGAGACCTTGGCAGCAAGAATGGGACGCTGGTGGCAGGTGGCAAGATCCAGGTGCATGAAGTGCGCTTGGCCCCTGGCGCGGAGGTGTCGATGGGGGGGGCGGTGGTCGAACTCTTGGGAGTCGACACCGTCGAGGTCCCGGTTTCAACCGCAGACCGGTTCGGCGATTTCTTCGGCGTGGGCGGGAAGATGGGCTCCCTGATCGCATCTCTCGAACTTCAAGCGCCGACCGACCTCTCCGTGCTGGTCGTGGGCGAGACCGGCACCGGGAAGGAGCTGATTGCTCGTGGGCTGCACGAGCGCTCGTTCCGATCCTTTGGCCCATTTCTCGTCGTCGACTGCGGGAGCCTGACGCCAGGTCTCGCGGCGAGCAAGTTGTTCGGCCACCGGAAGGGGGCGTTCACGGGTGCAACGGAGTCGAGACCAGGGGTGTTCGAGGCTGCCCACGAGGGAACGGTCTTCCTGGATGAGATCGGAGAGCTTCCGCTGGAGCTGCAGCCGATGTTGCTTCGGGCCTTGGAAGCTCGCGCGACATGCCGGGTTGGGGAGGACGAGTATCGGAACTTCAACGTGCGGATCGTCGCCGCGACCAACCGAGACCTTCGACGTGCCGTGAACGAAGGGAAGTTTCGCGAAGACCTCTACTTCCGCCTCGCTCAGTCCGTAGTGACCGTTCCTCCGTTGCGGGAGCGGGGTTCGGGAAACGTGGCGATGCTGGCAGAGTTGTTCCTGGATCACGTCGGCAAGGTCACGGGCGTCCGTGAACTTCGGTTCTCCAGAGAGGCCATCGCCGCGATGGAGCGGCACTCGTGGGCGGGCAACGTCCGTGAGCTGCGCAACGTCGTCGCTCGAGTGGCCGAACTTGCGGTGAGAAACGGGTGGACCGCGATCGAGGAGGGAGAGCTCGCGCTGCACGGCGAAGGAAGCGTCAGTCGGGATGCCGCGGCGCCGATGTCCTGGGCAACGGGAATGACGCTCAAGGATGCCAAGCTCGAGTTCGAGCGGCGCTTCGTCGCGTTGACGTTTGCGACCTCGGAAAGTCGTGCCGAGGCTCAGAAGATCATGGGGGTGAGTGCCAGCACCTTCCACGCCCTCCTCAAGCGAACGGGGGATCGATGAGCTGCTCGCTCGCTTTTCCGAGTTTCGCTCGAAAAAGCGAGGCGCTCGCGGGCGTAAGTCGCCGAACAATGGTGCGGACCGATGTTTGCATCGTGGGAGAGCGGTGATGTCTGAGGTCCAGTTCGGCCGGTACGTCCTCATGGAGCCCCTTGGAAAGGGCGGGCAGGGGAGGGTGTTCCTGGCGCGGCGCGTCAGCGACTTGGTCGAAGGCTGGCCGGTCGTCATCAAGCTGGCTCACGAGTCTGCGGCATACGACGCCGTGGAGCGGGCCCGCTTCGTCGAGGAGGCAAAGAACGCTCTTCGCCTCGGGGATGGGCCTGGCATCGTCACGGTTACCGACGTCGACATTCACGAGGGGGTCCCCTACATCGTGATGAACTACGACGACGGATGCGATCTGCGTCGCGTCATGCGCTACTACCGTGAGAAGGAAAAGCGTCCGATCCCACTCCCGTTGGCCTGCTCGATCCTCAGCGACATGGCCGAAGGGCTTCATTTTGCGCACTTCGGACGGGAGGTCGGCGAGGTCCCGCTCGGGCTCGTGCATCGTGATGTGAAGCCTGGCAACACGCTGGTGACCTACAAGGGGCACGCCAGGCTTTTCGACTTTGGGATCAGCACGACGCGGGCCGACGAGAGGACGGGCCGGACCCAGTACGGAACGCCTCGCTACATGTCGCAGGACCACTTCTACTGCAAGGTCAACCCGTCGATGGACGTCTACTCGCTCTCGGTGGTCGCGTGGGAGATGCTCGAGGGAAGGGTCTTTCGGGACGGCCAACCGGGGTTTTCGGGTGACTTTCCGTGGGCCGTGATCAACCTCGATCCACCCCCGATGCGGCGAGAAGGGGTGCCCCAAGACATCGTCGGGCTGGTCAACGCCGGGCTGGCAGCGTCGGCGAGGCCGAGCGCACAGGAGTTCATGACGGTCGTCCGTCGCTACGTGCAAAAAGAGCGGCGGAAGCAGATCCGATCGCTGGTGCAGACGGTCTTGGGGCGCCGCGCTCGAACGCACCACACGCGATACATGGAGATTCCCGAGGCGCTTCGCGAGATCGAGGATTTGGAAACCCATGAGATGCCCGACACGGCGGGGGACGCCGGACAGCCAGACGACGACGAGGTGACCGTCGCGGTGCCGTCGCAGCCAGCATCAGAAGAGCCGACGATGATGGTGCAGAGCAAGAGCCACGCGTCGGAGGTAGAGGACGACTTGGACGTCCCGACGTTCTACCGCCGCAAGCGGAACGTTCCGTCTGCCGCCGAAGTGGACGTGCTTCTGTCGGAGGAGAGCGCGCCGACCGTCGAAGCCACGGCCGTTCTGCCGCAATCGGACTCTGAGCCCCGATTCGTTCGGGATTCGGAGGTGGACACCGAGATCGTTCCGCCGCCGCGAGCTACGCCGGTCCGCATCAGAACGCTCGCGCCATCCGAACGCGCCCAGACTCGTGTTCTCAACAAGCACAGCACCGATGCTCTGGAAGGCAGTCAGAATAGCCGTCGGCGTTTCGCCGCATTTCTGGTCATCGGCATGTTGGTGTCGTGTGTTGCGGCGGTTGCCGTCTCGTATTGGCTTCTCGGGGGTCTTTCATGATCGAGTCGGGTCCTCTGCTCGTCGACGATGGCGAACTCCGGATGCCTCCTGGGACGGTCGTCGCGGGAGCTGTCGTTGAAGGCGAGATGGCGCGCGGCGGAATGGCGATCGTCTACCGCGCGCTGTGCGAGGACGGAACCAAGGCCGTGCTCAAGGTCGGAACCGCGGAAGCAGCGGTTCGCCCCGGGGTCGAGCAGCGCTATCGAAATGAGGAGCGCTTGGGGGCGCGTCTTCGGCATCCAAACATCGTGCGGCCGCTTGCTGTCGGGCGTCTCGAAGGGCCTTCGGGGTTCGAAGGCCGGATGTTCCTGATGACACGATACGTCGACGCGCCATCGCTGTCGCACTTCATGATGTACCACGCTGACGGGGTTCCCTTGGAGCAGCTGTGGTCGATCGGTCGCCAGCTCGCGAGCGCCCTGGTGGCCATGCACGACGTCGGGATCGTTCATCGCGACATCAAGCCAGACAACATCCTCGTTGGTGACGACGGCCATGTGCACGTCATCGACTTCGGGCTCGCGTTTTCGCTGGGCGACGTTGGCGACGAGGAGAGATCCGAGGACCTCACGCTTGCGGGGGATGCTCCGGGGACGCCGCTGTACATGTCGCCGCAGCAGGCGATGCACCAGCCCATCTCGAGGTGCTTCGACATCTATGCCCTGGGCGTGTTGCTGTACGAGATGTGCTGCGGAAGTGCTCCGCACGAGCACTTGCCCCTGCGCGAGATCGCAGCCGCAAGAAGTGACGCGTCGTCGAAGCCGTTGTCTCTGACGATCATGGCCCCGAGGATTCCCGAGTCGCTCGTGACGATGATCGAGCGGTGCATGGCCTACGAGCCAGAGCAGAGGCCGACAGCCGCTCAGGTGCTCGCGTTCTTCGAGTCCGAGGCTCCCCGAGAGAGCGCTACAGATACAGATTCCGATGTCTCGGAGGAGAGGACGACGGCCCCCGAACTGCGAGTCGTGAGGCTCTCTTCGGACCCCGAGGAGGTCTCAGATTCCACGAGATTGGTGCGTCATCCCTCGCTTGTCGCGGAGCAGAGCGGGGAGGGGGCTGCGGACCTGCCTTCGGTGAGACGCGTTTGCGATGATCTCACGAAGGTCGACAGAGGGAGCGGAAGCCTCGAGCCAAGGGCCGTTCGCATGTCGCAGCTGGGAAGCACGGTACGCGTGCTCGAAGAAGCATCGCACGCAGGGGTTCGCCCGGCTCGCCTCTTTCGCGTGCTCGTTGCGGCGGGTCTGCTCCTGCTGCTGGCGCTCGGTGGTTGGGTTGTGCTCGATTCAGTTCGATCCCAGCACGCCGCAGAGGTCCGAGCGATCATCCCAGCGCTAGCGATCGAGGATGAGCTGGCGGTCGAGGAGGAGGCGGAGATCGAGCCTCCTCCGTCTCCTCGCGCGCCGGTTGAGCCACCGTCGCCCAAGGTCGAGCCTGAAGCGGCTGCTGAGCCTGTTGTGGAGCGTGAGCGTCCGAAGGGGCTCCGCCCTGAGAAAACTGAGAAGAACACTCGCAGACCTGCGGGATCGGGGCAGAAAAAGACCGCGCCTCCGGTTGGCGATGCGAATCGTCGTGGTCCTGAGACCACCTGTGCGGCCCACCGGGTCGAGGCGAAAAATGCGGGCAAGAGCAAGCGGTGGAAGGCAGTCCTTGCAGCGACCGAGGATGCATCGTGCTGGCCTTCTGGTGTCGAGCGTGTCCGGCTGCGTGCGAAGGCGTTGATGAGCTTGGGACGATACAAGGCGTGCATGCGTGAGACCGCGGGGCAAGAGGCTCCTGACCTCGCGCAAATCCACGGTGACTGCTTCAGACGCGCCAGCGGAGAAGAACCATGAGATCGAAGAACCTCCAACGTTGTCTGGCCGCCCTCGCGCTCTGGACATTTCCTCTCTGCGCCGGGGCTGAGCCTCGCTACCGTCCCGTCTCTGTCGAGGCGCGTTTCAAGGGGGTCGATGAGGCCCGAGTCGAGCGCGTCGAGCCGGAGCTTCGGCAGCGCGCGCTCGAGACCCTCGAGATCCGGGGGGTGAAAGCCGACGAGTCCTCGAACATCGTCGTCGTCATTCAAGTGCTCGACATCGCCGAGGAAGAGCAAGCGGACAGGGCGGTCAGCGACTACGGGACCTCGATCGAGGTGCAGATCGACGGCGAGAAGGTTGGTGAGAAAATCACGCCGTGCATGCAGAAGGGAGAGGCTCAGCTCATTGGCTGTGCGCTCAGCAGTCTGGCCGACGTGATGCACCTGCTTCCGCAGGAGGAAGTCGAAACATCCTCCGACCGTGAGACCGATCCCGCGCAGGGGGCGATCGGCGACAAGGAAGGGGACGAGGTGGCGCTCGCTCCCCTCGGAGCACTGGGCATCGCAGGAATTGTCGTTGCGGCCACCGGCGTGGGGTTTGGCGTTGCCGGTGGCATCGACCTCGCCCGCGGAGAGGTCTTGGAGTCACAGGGTCGAGAGCGGAACAGGCGGGATGACTACAGGCCTCGGGGAGTCGGGTTCCTCGCTGCAGGTGGTGCTGCCGTGGCCGTGGGCGTTGCCTTGATCGCGGTCGGGGTGACTCGGACCAAGAAGAAACAGCGAGAACGAACCGCGCGCGTGCGACTCGACGCGTCTCCAAACTTTGCCGGATTGCACGTCTCAGGGCGTTTTTAGGGAAAGACCATGAATCGAACGACGATCCTCATCGCGCTTGCGCTCGGCGGCAGCTTCGCTGTTTCGTGCGTGCAGACCTCCTTCAGCCTCAACCCCGACTACTGCAGCGGCGCTCAGGACGGAGACTCGTTCTGCGCCGAGATGTACCCCGACGGATCCAAACCGTACTGCAGGTCGGGGACGAGTGCGTGTGAGAACGGAGCCGAGCCCGAGTTCGACGGGTGTGTGGCCGAGCGTCCTGAAGACGAATGCTACAGCCCGTGCGGGCAAGGCAATACTTTGGCCGAGGACGCCTCGTGTCTCGATGATGCCACGACGGTGGCGGAGGGCACGGAGGGCACGGACACGGGCAGCGGCTCGGAGACGGATACCCTGCCGACGAGCACGACGGTGCAGCCGGAGACGGAGACGGCGGAGGATTCGAGCACGACGACGGGCCCGGCGTGCATGGGGAACGAGGAGTGCGACGACCCGACGGCGCCGTTCTGCGTGGCCGGGGAATGCTCTCCGTGCTCGGCGGTGGTGGGCGGAACGCCCGACGAGGCCTGCGCGGGCCTCGACCCGGCCCTGCCGCTGTGCGTGGAAGGGTCGTGCGTGGCATGCACGCCCGAGAACTTCGAGGCCTGCGGCGACGACACGCCGCTGTGCGGCCCGGACAACATGTGCGTTGGCTGTGAGTTTCACGAACAGTGCCAGGACCTCGGGAGCCCGGCGTGCAACATCGAGACGGGGGCGTGCTTCGACCCGGCGAACGTGAGCGAGGCTGACGGCGGTACCGCTGGGGACATCCAGAGCGCCATCGATGACGTCGCCGACGGCGAGACGTGGGCCATCGAGCTGACGGGCGGCGCGACCAACCACACCCTCACCGTCGACGGGGGCAAGACCATCGCCCTGGTTTCGTCCGATGCAACGACGCAGCGCATCGAGGGCAACAGCGGCGCCCCCACGCTGACCGTGACGGGCGCGGGGACCACCGCGTACCTGCACCGCCTCGAGCTGACGCTCAACGGAGACGACGTGGGCGTCGCGGTGGAGTCGGGCGCCACGCTGTACGCGGACTCGGTGCAGGTGGCGCAGAACGCCGGCGGAGGCATTACGCTGGGCTCGGGCACGACCGCCTTCCTGCGCAACTGCATGGTCGCGGGCGTCGCGGGCAACCCAGGTGAACCTGCCGTCCTGTCCGCGGGCGACCTCGACATCCTCTACTCCACCCTCGGTCTTGGATTTAACCCGGGTACGGGCGTGCTTCAGTGCTCTGGCGGCAACGCGTCGGTCCGCAACAGCATCGTCGTCAGCGAAACGAGTGCGGGCGGGTCGGAGGTCGCGTGCCCAGGGTCGATGCTTCCGAACACGGCCGTGGAATCCACCCTAAGTCCCGGGGACTGGTTCGGAGCCGGGTTCACCAACGGTAGCTACTCGCTCAGCCCCGCGGGGGCTACGGAGTTCGAAGACGTCGCCATCTGGGAGACCGGCGACCCGCCGTTCGACTTCGAAGGTACCGACCGTCCCGCCGTCGACGGCGAGCGCGACTACGCGGGAGCCGACGTCCCGTGAGACGAGCCGCGCTCCTCCTGCTGGCCCTCGTCGCCTGCTCGTCCGAGTCCGACGACCCGGCACTCGACACCGAGGCTGCGGGCACCGACCCGACGGTGGCGGATACGACGCAAACGGGCACCGGAACCGAGGGGGACCCGACGAGCGAGACCGAGGTGGGCCCGAGTACCGAGACCGAGTTTGAGACGACGGAAACCGAGCCGAGTTCGACGACGGGCCCGGCGTGCATGGGGAAGGAGGAGTGCGACGACCCGGCGGCGCCGTTTTGCGTGGCGGGCGAGTGCGCCCCGTGCAGCCAGGTCCAAGGCGTGGCTCCAACCGAGGCATGTCGGCTCAACTTCCCGAAGACCCCGGTGTGCGCCGAGGGGCTGTGTGTTCCGTGTTCGGACGAGAATCTCGGAGCGTGCGATGGCGACACGCCCGTGTGCAACGCAAACGCTTGCGTCGGATGCACCTACCACGATCAGTGCGAAGCGCTTGGGATGCCCGCGTGCGACATCGTTTCGGGGGCGTGCTTCACGGAAGACCAGGTCCTCAACGTGGATGTCGACGACGATATCGGCTCCAACGACCCGATTCAGGACGCGATCGATCTCGTCCCGGCCGGTGGCGTTCGGGTGTTGGTGCTGACCGGGAACAGCACCCCCACAGTCAACGTGGTCATCGACGGCGGGCGGAGGATTGCGCTCAAGTCGTCGCTGGACATCGGCCTGCGTGACCAGAGCGACGGTCCGATCGTCACGGTTCGGGGGAGCGAGACCGTCGCATATCTTTATCGCGTCTCGGTCCGTGGCAACGGGGACGACGTGGGCATCGCGGTCGAGTCCGGCGCCACGCTGTACGCGGACAGCGTGCGGGTGGCGCAGAACTTCGGCGGCGGCATCACGCTGGCGGCCGGGAGCAGCGGGTTTCTGAGGAACTGCATGGTCGTAGGCGACGGTGGCAACAGTTCGGCAATCTTCTCGAATGGAACCCTTGAAGTCCTGTTTTCGACCCTAGGGCGCAACGCCAACTTCGGCGAGCCTGTGCTCGAGTGCTCCGGCGGGGCCGCGATGGTCCGGAATAGCCTCATCGTCAACCATACCAATACGAGCGGAGACGAGGTCTCGTGCGCAGCACTGACGCTCGAAAACACCGAGGTCAAGAGCACACTGACGCCAGAGAACTGGTTCGATGGCTTCTTTTCGGGCAGCTGCACCCTGACCGCCGCCGGCCAGACCGAGTTCGCCGACGTTGCCATCTGGGAGACCGGCGACCCGCCGTTCGACTTCGAAGGCGACCTTCGCCCGAACACCGATGGCGCCTCCGACTACCCCGGAGCGGACACCGTTCCATGAGCCGCGCGCACCACCGGACGCTAGTGCTAGCACCTGGCGCTGCTGCTCGCCGCGCCGCTAGCCTGCGAGAGCGCGAGCACGGAAGACGATACCGAGAACCCTGTGGCGAGCAGGCTCGCCACGCGGAGTAGATGTGAGCGTGCAGACGCGGATTAGGACCCTTGGCCTTGCCCTCGTGCTGGGTGCCGGGGCAACAGGAACGACCTCTTGTGACCAGGTCGCCTCGGTGCTCTCCGAGATCGCGGACGAGCGCGGATCCGGTGGGATTGAGATGTCGGCGACGCCCGTCGGTGACGGGTGGCACATCGTCTTCATCGGCATTCGCGGACGACCGAGCAACCTCGTCGTTCGTTTTGGCGACACTCGTACCGAGACGTTCCGGAGCCCGTTCTTCGAGCTGCCGACGGATCTCGAAGGGCCCATGGAGATCACGCTCCTGGAGTACGAGCTGCACGGAAAGGTCATTCGGGGGCCGTTTCGCTTCGACTTCGACCCGAAGAAGGCGCACGTCTTGGCCGCCAAGGATGCGCTCGAGCAGCTCCGCGCGCAGTGGGTGGGCTGGAGGCGCTACGCTGGCTCGGACATCTTGCAGCTGTCCTTCCTCAACTCGCACACGTGCGGCATCGACCATGTCGACTACGGGTTCGCCGACGAGCCCGACCAGAAGCTGCCTCTGCACGAGTGCGGAGGCGAGCACGCGACCCCGTACTCGGATCTGCGGTTCGAGATCGACGAGAAGACCCATGTCGTGCTGCAGGTGACGTTTGCGGATGGGACGAAGAGCAAGGTGCGGCGGTTTCCGAACCCCAGCTACGAAACGGGGTCCTCGGGGACGGTCACGATGAACAGGGCCTTGGTCATGTCCGACACCAGCGACGCGAAGGTTCATGTCGATGGCGAGTACCGGTGCGATGCTCCGTGCGAGGTGAAGGTCCCGGTCGACGGCCGCGAGCACGAGATCCGGCTCGAAAAGGAGGGGTACGAGGACCTCGTGAAATCTTGGAAACCTGACGGGGTCGCAGACCCGCTTCCGGAGCTTGGGCCGATGAAGCGAGAGCGTGTCGTCAGCCCCGAGGCGGGCGGGCTATAGCAGCGTCGACATGGACCTGCCGGCTCCATCCCCTCGGTCAGTCGAGGCGAACTCGAAAAAACGAGCGAGGCATCTGAGGGAGGTGGAGGGTAAGTAGCTGAAAACACGTGCTGCCCGAGTAGGGGCGGGACTTGCTCTGTAAGTTGGCGTGTTCATCGAGCGCACCGACAGCAGAGTGAGGAGGCAGCTCGTCCTCCTGGAAGCCTTCGAACGGCGATTCCGAATGCCCCGCGGGGTGGTGTTCCGAGCGGACGGAACCCTGAGGGTCGACGACGCTGTCAGCGGCGTCATCGAGACGGAGATGCCGCGATGAAGACGCGCAGCATCCTCCCTGCGTTCATGCGCGCGCAGGCTCCTGGCCTCTCGCGAGCCACCGCGCGCCCCCGCCTGGCGTCGTTGCCTCCCACGCCTCCCATCGACCGTGACGAGGCGCTGGGCGTCTCCTTGCTCGAGCTGGCTCGGCTGGCCGAGGAGGCCGCACAGTGAAGCGTCCGCGCATGTGGATGGAGGTCGGGGTCTGGCCGCCGCCGGTCCGGGCGCAGTGGCGCCCTGCCCGGAGCACGGTCGTTCGGCGGCGACGGTGGGTCGCCGCGGGGCTGCTCGCTTCCGTCGTGTTTGGAGCGGTTGCGGGCAGTATCGCCACGCTGATGCTCGTGGGGACGGTGGGCGCATGACCCTCGACCCCGTTCGCGTCTCGACCCGTCTGCGGGCCCCAGGCGGCGACGAGCCGCTGCTGGCGACGCGCCGCTTCGAGCTGGTGGAGCGCATCGACCACCCCTTCGAGCTAGCGCTCGAGTTGATGAGCGACGACCTCGAGCTCGAGGTCCGCTCGCTGCTGGGGGGGCGGGCGCGCGTCGAGCTCGACCGCCCCGGGGTGACCACGCGGAGCTTCGGCGGCGTGGTGACCCGGGCCGAATACGTCACGACTCGCAACGCGCAGCTCATGCTCCGGGTGACGGTGGAGCCGTCGCTGGCGCTGCTGCGCCACAGTACGCGGCGCCGCATCTTCTCGGACCTGACCTTGCCCGAGGTGCTCGAGGCCGTGACGGCGCCCGTGTTCGGCACGTACGGCGGCTGTTGGGACGTCTCGCGGGTGGGGGCCGAGATGCTGCCGCGGGACTACGTCGTCCAGTGGGACGAGAGCGACCTCGACTTCGTCCTGCGCTTGCTCGCCGAGGCGGGCCTGTGCCTGCTGCACGGCCAGGGCGACGACGGCGAGCACACCTACGTGCTCGTCGGAAAGAACGCCCTGCTGCCGGCCTGCGGCGAGGACCCGTCCTCGCCAACCGGGTCCGCGCCGCCGTTGGTGGCGTTCGAGCCCGAAGCCGAAGAGGAAGCCGATGAACCGAGCGTGCAGTACCTGGGGCGCGGGGACGGCCTGCACGCCCAGGGCGTCACGGTTCGAGCCCGAGACTGGAAGACGCCCGGGGCCACCCGCTACGAGACCCGCATCGAGCTCGGTGACGACCCGGGCCGAGTGGGCCACGCCTGGACCTACCGTCCGGGTCGACTCGACGAAGGCAAGGGGAGCGACGGGCCGCATCACAACGAGACCGAAGCCTGGGCGATACGTCTGCTGGACGAGCAGCGGGCCGGGGCCGTCGAGGTCACGGGCGCGAGCAACGTCGCGGGCTTCTTCGCCGGCTCGACCTTCGAGCTGCAGGGTCACCCCCACGCCGACCTCGACCAGCGCTACGCGCTGCTGAGCGTCGTCCATCAGGCGGACTTCCCCGAGGTCGAGGTAGGCCACGAGGAGGCCGCACCCACCTACAGCAACCGCTTCGTGGCCACGCCGCTGGACGCAGGCCCCGTCAGGCCGCCGCTGCGCCCCAAGCCGAACGTCGCCGGCATCGAGTCCGCGACCGTCGTGGGCCCGCAGGGCGAGGCGGTCCACACCGATGCCCTGGGGCGGGTGCGGGTGCGCTTCCACTGGGACGAGGTGTCCGGGACACACGAGGGCCACACGTGCTGGCTGCGGGTGCTCTCGCCCTGGGCGGGTCCGGGATACGGGGCGAGCTTCATCCCTCGGGTGGGCATGGAGGTCGTGGTCGGGTTCTTGGGCGGCGACCCGGACCGGCCGGTCTTGACCGGGTGCCTGTACACCGGGACGAACGTGCCACCGGGCGCGCTGCCCGAGACCAAGACCCAGACGGTTCTGCGCACCCAGAGCACGCCCGGGGGGGAGGGCTTCAACGAGCTGCGCTTCGAAGACGCCGCCGGCCGTGAAGAGGTGTACCTGCACGCCCAGCGCAACCAGCGGAGCGTGGTGCGAGCGGCCCAATCGACTCGGGTCGGCGCCTCGCGAAGCCTGAGCGTGGGCAAGAACTCCCAGAGAACGATCGGCGGGAGCGAGACGGTGCAGGTGGGCACGCCCAACGCCGAGCACAAGGGCGAGCTGCAGGTGTTCGTCACCGGCGGGGAGCTTCGCAAGATCGGGGATGTACACGCCCTGGAGACGGCCTCGGCGTTTTGGACCGCCGACGAAGCGATCGTTGCCAATGCGGTCGAGCACGTGTGCTGGTCGTGCACGCCCGGACCTCAGGCGCTGGAGCGCCCGCCCTCGGGCGGCTCGGTGCTCACCCTGGAGCCCAAGCGCGCCACCCTCGAGGCGCTCGAGAGCATCGAGCTGCGAGTCGGCGAGACTTCGCTGCGGCTGACGCCCAAGGGCATCGAGCTACAGGGCGAGCTGATCACCGCCAATGCCGGGCGGCAGATGTGGCTGGCCGCCCCGGCCGGGCGGGTCTCGCTGAGTACCAAGGGGGCCGAGGTGTTTGGCGGACCCAAGAGCGAGTCCGTGCTGCGGCTTCGGGCCCAGCAAGCCGAGCTGAAGGCTCGGGGCATGGTCAAGCACGCGGGGGCCTCGGTGGTCACCACGGGGACGGACCTCGTGCGGATCGAGGGCGCGACCGCAACCGTGACCGGCCGGACGTCAGTGGGGATCACGAGCGCGGCGATCGACCTTCATGCCGACGGCCTCGTCGACGTCAAGGGGCAGCCGATCAACCTCAACTGCTAAGCCGATGACGACGCTCTACGAAACCATGGGCTTGCTGGGGCCGGCGGATCTCGAGGCGGTGCGTTGGCGCGCACGCGAGGCGTTCGCCGGGCCTTTGGGGCCGCCGGGAAATCCGCTCGAGCAGGCGATGGGGCTGCCGGGTCCGGTCTCGAGAGGCCGCGGTCGCTTCGGGCGGGGCATCGAAGGCGGCGCGGCCACGCCTCTCATCGAGGAGGACAGCGACGGGCGCTGGTGGCCGTGGGTGGCGGCTTTGCTCGTCGGGACCGTGGTCTACGAGGCGCTCGACCATCCCATCGAGATGTCCGAGGACCTCGACTTCGAGCTGCCCGGCTGGGAGCTCGACGGCATCCCGTGGACGGTCGATGTCCTGCACACGCCGGGTCCGCAGTACGCCGCCCGGGTCGGTGAGCCGATGCTGCACGGCGGGATGGCCTTGCCGGGGCCGGGGTCGACCAACGTCAACATCGGTGGCCGTGGGGCACTGACGGTGCAGCACGCCGTGGCGGCATGCCCTCAAACGAACGTCGTCGGGCTCCCGCACATCCCCCAGGCCGGCAGCTGGAAGACCACCAACGGCTCGGTGTTCGTCAACGGGGCGCCGCTGTTGCGGGCCGGGGACTGGATCTTCGAGCACTTCGGCGGCTGCAACCCGCTCATCGGCGGCGCGCCCACGGTGAAGGCTGGGCCTCCCGCGAGACCCTGCATCACCCAGGAGGTTCGCTACCTGAGCCTTCCGGGGCCCCTCGAGCGCATCGGCTCGAAGGGTACGCGGATCAAGGTGACCGGCTCGGCGCGCTGGAACCTGCGCAGCATGCTGGCCGCGGGCGCGGCGGGAGGCGTGATGGTCGCGACCGGAGGGTCGCCGCTGGGCCGCTGGGGCGCCGGCCTCATCCTGAAGAACACCGAGCCGCCCAGCATCGAGATGGAGCTCGAGGGCACCTCCGAACACTACGCCGACCTGCGAGGCGACCTCGATGGCGACGGTGAGGACGAGCGGGCCCGCGTGCGGATGAAGAACGAATGCTCGGCGAAGCAGTCGGCCGAGTTCGACCCCGAAAACCCCCGCAACGCCGAGGCGGGGGACCTGGAGACGGACTGCGAGACCCCCGACTTCGACATCGAGTTTCCCGACGAGGACGAACGCTGATGATCCACCCACGAACCGATGCCCTCTTCCGTCATCCCGAACTCGATGCGCAGCAGCTCGTTCGCACCCATGAGCTTCGCCGCGTCGAGGTCGCCCACGACTCAGCGATGAGCTTCGGGTTGCCGGTGCCGACGGCGATGGGGTTGGCCCATCCCCAGGTGCAGCAGCCGCGCCGGCGCGGGCAGCCCGAGGTGCTCGCGGTGGCGGGCCTGCCCCCCGACCTCAGCGGCCCGCGCCTGCGGGTGAGCGCCCAGACGCTCGTCTACGAGGTCGACCCCCTGGAATGGCTGCGGTGGCTGTTCGCCAAGGCGGGCTGGACGATCGCGCTCGCCCGCTCGCATCCGGGTCCGCATGGCCCCCGCTACGAGGTGGGGGCCATGCGCGAACACGAAGGTGGAGTTCTCGTTCGGCGCACGATGGCGGTCCGCAGCGGCCCGAAGCTGGTGCGGTGCGATGCCGAGACGACCATGGCCCAGTGGCCCGCGTGGAACGACGCGCTGTGGGCCTCGCTGCAGGGCTTCGACCTCGGGGCCCCGCAGCGCGGAAGCGTCGAGGCGCTCGTGGCGTGGGACGGGCCGCTGCTGTCCTTCGGCCTGCCGGGCTCGTGGGACTGCCAAGGCGTGCCGAGCGACGACACAGAGGGAGCGGCCTGGGCGGCGATGCCCGCCCGCGATGTTCAGCGGGGTGTCACGCTTGCGATTCAGGTCCAGACCATGGCGCCAGGGCAGGGGGCCGCAGCGCGTCGCCGGCAGATGTTCGAGGCGCTGCGCCGCGAGACCGCGGCGGCCGGCGGCTCGCTGAGCGGGTTCTTGGAAGCCTCTCGCCCCGAGCTGGAGGCACACGTCCCCGGCTGGGTCGGCCAGTGGCAGGCGCTCGGGCAGGGGCCCGCGGGGGACGTCGTCGTGGTGGTCGTCCAGCGTGAGGACCAAGGGGCGGCGATGGACGTCGTCCTGACCGCGCCCGCCGCGGGCACCGACCACATCGACTGGATGCGCGCGACCCGGGCCCTCGACATCGTTATCGCGACGAGCAGCCTGGGGCGCGAGCAGGAGGTCGCATGAGAGACCGCCTCGAACGCTGCGCCCTGAAGCTGTGGCGACGCTGGCTTCGCATGGCGCGCTACGCCCTGCGGACCACCCGAGTGGACGCCTTGCTTCGCTACCGGATCGACAACCACCAGGAAGTGACCAAGGCGATGCAGGACGTCTTGGCCGGGCGCGAGGGACGGGTGCACATGCTTCATCGGGCTCGCCGGACGGTGCGCCATCGGCTGCGAAGCCGCATCGAGCGCGAGGTGCTTCGGGCCGCGTTTTCGGTGAGTCCCGGAGAGGGCCGCGAGGCGATTGCCCGCGTCGTTCGTCGGGCCGGCTACCGGGTTGGAGCGTCCACCGTGCGGCGGGTCCTCGAGCGGCGGGGGCTGTGGCCGCTATCCCAGACGCTGCGCAGGCGTCCCCGGCCGGACGAAAGCAGGCTGTCCCCACCTGGTTCCGCACGTTGTGCCGCGCCCAGGAGCATGGGAAAGGAGGAGAGACGGTGAGCGAGACGAGCCGCCGTCTTCAGGAGAACGTGGTGCAGGCACGCAAGCAGCGGCGATGGTCGCAGCGCAGGCTCGCCGATGAGGCCGGGGTCGCCGTCGAGACGGTGCAGAAGCTCGAGGGGGGACGTCCCTCGGTCACGCTCTCCGTGCTCGAGCGCGTTGCCGCGGCCTTGGAGGTCCCGGTGGTCATGCTGCTGGGCGAAGAGGGCGATGCCGGACCGTTCGTAGGGTGGCAGTCGCTCGGTGCCGCCGAGCGGACGTTCGTGCGGGCTCTGGTGGGCTACTTCGCGGTCCGAGCAGGAGGCCGATGATGGCGCGCATGCGCCGGCCGAACTCGACCGCTCCTGCCGATGCTCCCGCGGGAACCGTGTCGTGCGGCGACCTGCGGCGCGAAGGGGATGGCCGCTGGTTCTTGGGCAGCACGTTCTTGGGGCGAGACGGAGACTCGAACTTGGTCCTGGACAGCGCGCTGGACGAGCGCGCCGGCGTCGTCGCGGCGCAGCTCGCTGCGGCGCTCGAACGGGCCTGTGGTGCACTGGAGGGGTGGGGGGATGCACTCGAGCATCAGGCCGGTCGAGACACGTTGCGTCGCTTCGAGCGCTGGAGAGAGGGGCGATCATTGTCAGGTTGGTCTGCGCGACGCGAGGGCCAGCCCCGTCGCGGTGGTGCTCCCCGAGCATCGCACGGCGAACTCGCCGTCGTCGTTCGGCTGGCGGACGAGCTCGAGCGGGCGTGCGAGGCGATGACGCTTGCGGGGATGGTGACGGCCGCGAACTTCGTTCGGCGAACGCTGCTTCGCTACGAGCGGTGGCAGGTCACGGGGGAGTGGTCGTGATTCGAGTCCGGCCGGGAGGAATCACCCTTCTTGGGGGCCGAGGGACCCCGTGCTCGTTGACACCGACGATCGAAGGGGGCAGCGTCGAGGTCGAGTCACGGTTGTGAATGAACGCGACATCGTTGGCTGGCGGAGGTGGTGTGGGAGAGTTCTCGCAGCCGCTTCGCTGTGTCTGTCGCTCGCAACCGGATGCACCGGGAACACCGTCATCGAAGACGACGACAGTGGTGGTGGGTCAGGTGGTCCGGAGTCACCGAACTGCGAAAGCTGCGCTTCTTTGCTTTGGCAGTGCTACTGCGGAACTGTCGCGTTCGGCTTGCCGAGATGCACGGCGTCCGAGCCCATCGCAGCCTGTTCGAGCGACTGCATTGCCTCCGGCCAACCAGGGGAGAACCGGATGGTGATGTGCGAAGAGGAACTCGAGCTGTGTCCCGGCTGGAGCCCTTCGAGCTACATCAACGTGGCGCCGTCGGGAACGGTCGAGGTCGATGAAGCCTTTGCGGATAGCCTCGCGGACGACCCCAGCGATCTCGGCAGGTGCGATGGGGGGCGGATCGTTCCGCAGGGCTCGGTGTTCGAGGTTCAGAGGACACAGCCTGGTGAGTTCTTGTACGAACTCGGGCTCCGTGACGGAGATGTCATCGTCGGTGTGAACGGGAAACCCCTCTCGTCGTATGCGGAGGTTGCTGTGGCGTTTGGGGACCTGTACCTGGGCGGTTCCACGACCTTCCGTCTCGAGATCCTGCGGGGCGGCAGCTCCATGTTCATCGTTATCGAGCTGGTGTGAGCATGTCCGACGCGTTGAAGATCGCACTCGTCGCGGCTTGCGTCGCCTGCGGCCCTAGCGTCCCCAGTGATACGGAGGTCGACGAGGATCCTGCGATTTCGCGGCATGCCGAAGCGTATTGTGAGGCGGCCCGATCCTGCGGCTGCATGGACTACTTCTTCGAGACGGAAGCGGGGTGCCGAAGCGAAGTGAGGGGGGCGCTGGATCAGATCGCCCAGCGTCCGAACGTGCGGCTCGATCTCGAATGCCTGGACCGCTTCACCGATGCATATCGTGAAGCACCGTGTGCTCAACCTGAACTGGACTGCAGCGTCACCGTCACGGGTTCGAAAGCTGGCGGAGAGTGCGAACTCTTGGATCCGGGGCCGCTGTCGGTCGTGCTCGAGAGTTGCGACGATGGGTTGAGCTGCTGGGAGGGGGAGTGTGTCGACGCCGCAGACTCGACTCCGCGCAGCGAAGGAGACTCATGCTGGACCGGGACGGTCTTGTCCTGCTTCGACACCAGTCTCTACTGCTCCACGGAGGGGGTTTGCACGCGTCGCAACGCGCTCGGCGACGCGTGCAGGTTCGGAACGTGTGAGCCATGCCTCGGCGAGGAGGATTGCTTCGGACCCGACGTTTGCCGGCAGAGCCCAGACGGTCGTCGGTGCAGCGAGCCACCCGTCATCGGGGAGCCGTGCGATCCCGTTGATGACGTCGTTTGCGTCGATCCTGAGCAAGTCGAGCTGGCCCACTGCTCGTATGCGGAGGGGGTTTGCGTCGTCGGAGATGGAGCCGGAGTTTGCCGAGCCTTCGAGTTCTGGGCGAGGCGCCCATTGGGCTGAAGGCCGGCCCGGTGAGAGGCAGTCGGTCGAAGCCAGCGGCGCCGGGATAGACTCGTGGCGGGGCGATGGTCAGTCGCAAGTCGCAAGTCGCAAGACGAGCTTCTCCTTGGGTTGGTCACGTTTCTGGGCTGAAACGTGACCAAAGTGCTCGGGCTCTACGTGTCGTCTTTTTGGGTTCCGCGGCCTTGCCTCATGGCCAGATCGTGAAATCCGAACGGGGGGTGGCCGCGTCGACGTGCGACCTCGTCCAGTGACTCGCTTGCATGATCCAGAATTAGAGATGCGGCTTGCAAGCAGGCACCAGAGGTGCCGGCCCAGTCGCCGAGATTCACCACGTCGAACGGTGGTGGCTGAGGGACACTCTCTCGCGGTTTTTCCCCCTTCTGCGGCTTCACAAACTCGGGGTAGCGAAGAAGAGTTCCCCGCGGATCTAGCTCGTGAAGATCCTCGAGCGTGGAGTCGATGACGTCGAACTGGTGGCACATGTCTTCCTCGCGCCAGGCCGCTTCGCTCGTCGTCGACTCCACCAAATTTCGGATCTTCTTCCAGTTTCCGTCGAGGTCGTGGTTTGGTGTGTACAGGAGGTCCTGGTCGACCAGTTCGTAGGCCAAGTAGATGGTCATCTGCTTGACGAACAGCTCGATGCCATGCCGCAGGCAGTACGCAGCCGGATAGAACGTGAAGTCCACTAGGCCATGGCCGTCACTTGCTCGCCGAAACAGCGCCTCGGCGGAGTCTAGGAACCCCAAGGCGTAGATCCCAACTGGCTCGAAGTGCTGGTTCATCCGGATATCGGCGACGCCCATTCCACAATCATGAGCTGAGGGCTGCGGGGTGGCAAACTTTCCCTTGGCACCGGGATTCAGTCACGTTTAGGCGATATCTCGTGATCGAAGCGCGGGCCGGCCTGGCGGTCGGAGGCCGAGGTCAGGCGCCGTCGATGTCGACGTCTTCGACACTCTCGACGTCGACGAGCACGTCGTGGTGCTCGACGTCGGCGTCGACGAGGGCGTACGTCCCGGGGGCGCTCAGGCAGCGGAGGCAGTAGCCCGGCGTGCTCGTCTCGAAGGGGAACGTCGGCTGCTTGCAGCCGATGCAGGGGCGACGCTTCGCGCACCGACCGGGCGGCTCGTCGCAGCAGTAGCAGCGCTGCGGGCCGGGGGCTCCGTTGGCCGCCGCCGGTCTGAGCTCCACGTCAGGCACGGGGTCAGGATAGGACGGCGGAGCGGGGAGGGCAGGGCGGTCGGGCGTTTTAATCGGGATCGCGGCGTGCGATCATGGTCGTCATGACGCAGCTGGCGATCGACTTCTCGGTGCGTCCTCGAGGTTCGGCGTCGAAGTCCGCGACGCAGGCCCCCTCGTTGGGCTCGACGCGGCCGCCCGAGGTATACACGCGGGCCGAGGTGCAGCGGCTGCTCGACGGGCCGCTCGGGCGCAACGAGAACACCCGGACGCGGAACCGCGCGCTGCTGGTGGTGATGTGGCGGGCCGGGCTGCGGGTGAGCGAAGCTCTCGGCCTGCGGATGGATGACCTGCGGCCCGACGAGGGCGGGGTCTGGGTGCGGCGAGGGAAGGGCGGCAAGCCTCGGCTCGCGGGCATGGACCCCGAGTCGTTCGAGGCGCTGGAGCCGTGGCTCAAGCTCCGCGGCGAACTCGGGCTGGATCCGGCCGGGCCGGTTTTCTGCACGTTCACCGGGAACGCGGTGGAGTCGAGCTACGTGCGCCACATGTGCCGGCGGCTGCGGACCAAATTGGGACTCTCCAAGCGGGTGCACGTCCACGCGCTGCGGCACACGCACGCGCACGAGCTGTTCCGCGAGGGGGTGGCCGAGAAGCTGATCCAGGTGCAGCTCGGGCATGCGTCGCTGGAGTCGACCGACAAGTACCTGCGGAAGATCGGGGCCAACGAAGCGGTGGCCGTCGTTCGGACACGAGGGTGGTCTCGTGGGTGAGGTTTCGAGACTATCGCTGAGGCGCCGCGGGAGAGTACGAGCGTCAAGCGGGCGACAAGTGGCGGGCGGTGGTCATGGACAAGCTAAAGCACTCGGACATCAGCACCGTTGAAGACGCTTTCATCCGAGGCGGTTACGTCTTGGACTTCACCAACAGGACGTTTTACGAGTTTTTCGAGGACAACTTCGACGTAGATATTTACGCGGCCAAGTACGGCGTAGACGGCAGCTCGAAGGGATCGCATCTTCGGACCTTCGTCAGGGTGGAGTACGCTGAGCGACCCGGACTCGTAGCCGAGGTGCTTCGCGCGCTCTGGTCGCGAAGCGAAGACGAAGCGTTTGAAGGCCGAGGGACAGAAGAGGATGATGCTGATGACGTCGGGCGAAAGCGGAAACTCTTCAGACTTGTGACGCGCTTGGAGTCTGGTGGGGGCTCCGGCGTCGCACGAAACGCGGAGGAGTTTGTGCCTTTCGAGGCGTCTGGGATACGGAAGGACTACGCCCTCGATCCGAGGCCGCTCGACCGCGGAGGGGCAGCCTCAGTATCTGCCGCGACGCACAAGGCGTCGGGTATGCGGGTTGCCTTCAAGAAGCTCCTCAATCCGCACGTTGAGGACGCGCGCGCACGGATGAAGCGCGAGATCGAAGCGTGCCGCGCTCTGGCGGAGAACGATGGCGTCGTGGACCTTCTCGACGCCGATCCGAGGGGCACGTGGTACGTGATGCGGCTGGCGGATGGCGACTTGAACGCCCTCCGCGGCGGTCTTTCAACGGCGGATATCGTGGAGCTGTTCCAGCAGATCGGTGCTGGTCTTGTGGAGGCGCACGAACTTGGGTTCGTGCATCGCGACCTGAAGCCCGCGAACATTCTCCGATTCGGATCTAGATGGGTCGTCGCTGACTGGGGGCTTGTTCGACGCCCTCGGGGGGAGACGACGTCCGACCGGACGCGGGTTGGGTCGTTCTACGGGACCGAGGGGTTTGCAGCGCCTGAAGCGTGGTCGGATGCCCATGGGATGGGGCCGGCTTCCGACGTCTACGCTCTCGGGCAGATTCTCGGATGGATCCCGGACGGAGTAAAACCGACGCCGAACATGCCGCCAGCGAACCCCGGGCGATGGCGGGTACCGGTCGACTCTGCGACGCAGACAAACCCGGAGGATAGGCCGGACCTTGGGGACTTCGTTCTGGCTATCGTGAGGGCCGGGATGCCGTCGCTTCCTGGAGAGATGGTCGATGACATGGCGACCGCTGCGTCCGAACCCGATAGCGCTGCGGCGATCGATGCCGTGCAGGCTCTGTCGTTAGCGAGGCAGGTACCAGATCAAAGGATGCTCTTCGATGTCTTGCCTCGCTTGGAGTCAGTCGCCCTGCGAGGAGCGATCCGGGCCGAACCGGCGCTCGCCAAAGATGTTGCTCGGACGTACAGCATGTCGAGCACGCTTGAGTGGGGGGATCGAGACTTCGACTACGGTAACCGCGTTGTAGAGACGGTCCTTCTGTTCGCACACGAGGCCGCCGAGATGAAGGACGCATCACTACTTGCCGTGGCGGCGTCTGCCTTGCTCCACCTCGACGAGATCTGGGACAGGTATCGGGCAAGAGATGCGATCCGTCGATGGCTTGCAGGTCTCTCAGGGGAAGGCGCGCGGGTGGTTGCGGAAGCACTGAGAAACCGGTCGGCCGAGCAGAAGCGTGAGCTCAAGTCTGGACTCGCGGAGCATTCGACCGTCGCTATCCTCGAGGCGTTGCGATCGTAGGCTCCAGTCTGTGAAAAAGGAACGGTTCTCACAGCGGGAGGCGGCGATGCCGAAAGCCATTGTAGAGCTGGTGAGCGGCCATGTTTGGGGACGTCTTCGACCCCCCTTTTTCGCAGAGTCGCAGAGTCGTTGCTTGATCGTTCGATCGGACCCCCCGTTCCCCGCAGGTAGGGCTGACCACAGCTTGCGTCACGGTAGCGGTGTCCTCGTGTCCGACCCTGCACCTTCATCGTCGTCGGGGAAGATTCGCCGGGCGATGACGAGGCCGTAGATCTCGACGTCGGGGAAGGCCTGGCCCAAGGTGAGCTGCATCGCCTTGAAGTGGCTCCCGGTGGTCAGGATGTCGTCGAACACGATGACGGCTGGCTTCGGGGGGCCGAGTTGGCCGTCGACCTCGTAGCCGGCCGAAAGCTGGGCGGGGGTTGGCCTGCTTGCTGAGGTCACGTGGACAGCGGTCGTCGACGCTCGTTGAACGACCAGTTCGCGCACGTCCCCCTGGGGAAATGCTTGGCGGAGAATTTGGACCAGTCGATCGTCGTAGAGCGGGTCGCTCGGGGCCTTCGAGGGTGGCGTGGGGACCCAGGTGAGGTCTCGAAGCGGGTTGACGTTGCGGCGAAGCTCGGCGGCACACTGCGCGATCGCACGCGCCTTGTAGGGCCACTGAGACGTGCCGGCGAGGTCCATGGTCTTTTTGAGGTTGCTGATGAGGCTGTTCGTCTCGCCGTGCTGCCAGCCCTTGCGGGAGGTGTACTCGCGCAAGAAGTACACCTGGTCCCCCTCGTCGAGGTAGTGGTGGTCCCCTCGTGAAGAGTCGTCGACCTGGCGAAAGAGGACGGTCACGAGTCCAGGCTCATGGCGTGAACCTCGGGGGCTGCCGTGCTGCCAAGGATGTCGAGTACATCGTCGATGCGACGGACCCGGATCGCTCCCTTCTCCTCGAAGCGCGCGGGCCAGGTGATGTCGGTGCGTTCGAAGCAGCTGTTTAGGATGAACAGCTTCCGGCCCTGGTGGAGAGCAGCGCGGGCTTGGATGAGGGAGCCCGACGTGTCGGAGGCTTCGACGATGATCGTGGCCTCGGTGAGCGCGCTCATCGTCGCGTTTCGGAGTGGGAACCAGCCTCGGTTGGCTCGCCAGTCCTGCTGGAAGTACCGCCACACCGGAACCTCGGAGATGACGAGGTGGTCACGGGCGAGGCGCTCTTGCAACTCGGCGTTCTCGGAGGGGTAGGTCGCGGAGAGGGGAGTCCCGATGACGGCGATCGTCGGCTTGCCGAGCTCGAGCGCGGCGCGGTGCGCTGCGGTGTCGACCCCAGCCGCCAACCCTGAGGTCACCGTGAAGCCGTTGCTCGCGAGGAGAGCCGCGACCTTTCGGGTGCGGCGGACCCCGTCCGCGCTCACCTTTCTGGCGCCTACGACCGAGACGCATCGTGTCTCGGTCAGCTCCCAGATCCCCGCGTACTGGAGAACTTCGACGGGGTGCCTCGCGTCTCTGAGCTTGGCCGGGTAGTCGCCGGCTTGGTGGACACGGACGCCGAAGCGCTCGAGCCCGTGGTCGACGTGCAGCTGCGTGACCAGTCGTGCGTATCGCTCGGCGTCCTCGAGGGGCACCAGCTCTGAGGGAAGGGCGCCGGGGTTGTCGCGGAAGCGGTCGGCGACGCGTTTTTGCGTCGCGCGCTCGTCTGCCCACAGGGCTTCGTACGCGCCCATCTCCAAGAAGGGGGAGACCGTGCGTCCGAGCAGGGCGTTCGGGAGGCTGAGCGATTCCTGCGTCATTGCGAGGGGCGGCCCAAAGGGTGCGCTGCCAACCTCACCCTGTGCAACCTGCGAAGCTGCGCGAAGTTCGCGGGTCGGCCACCGCTCTGAGCGTGGTCAGGAGCAGCGGTGGTCGGGGATTCGGTGATGTCTCGCGGGTCGTGTCGTAGACATGGAGTTCGGCGCCAGCCAGTGCAGTCGCGGCGTTCCACGCGCGTTATCTCTCCGAAGCTCCAAGTTCGACCGCGCATCTTCAGGGCTGAGCTATGGGCGGTTATTTCGTCCGATTCGAGCTCGGCGGACTCGGCGTGCGGCGTTGTAGCGCTCCCGGCAGTCTCCGCAGGTCTGAAGGTCGGAGTCGTTGGGGCCGCCACAAGCCCGGCAGAGCCCCTCCTCGACCAGCGCGGCCTTGCGGTCGGTGTCGAGCTGGGGCGGCATTCGACGCATGCCCACGACACACCGTCGAAGTCGTCCGAGCCGCAGCGCGGGCACCGGCCCGCGGCCTTGCGCTTGGCGAAACGCTCGCGCTGTTGTCGGCGGTGCTTCGTGCACAGGGCGTGGCCTCTTGCTGGGCGTCCGCACCAGATACAGCGCCCAGCGTCGCGGGCTTTCGCGCGGCGCTCTTGATGGTACTCGGCTTGATCTCGCATCGTGCTGTCCAGGCAGGGGACGGCCGAGGGGGCGAACCCCCTCGGCGGTGCCAGCAAAGCGGCGGCCCTCGTCGGGCCGAAAGATGAGCCGGGTGGGGCCCGTAGCGCTGGCGCTCGTCGTCGTTCAATGCGGTCGGAGATACGTCCTCCGAAGACGTGTGCTCCCCTCCCGAGGAGCACGAGGCGCGAGGCCTCAAGAGCGGTCCGGTGCGCGCACCGGAAGGATAGCCGAAGCGTAGACGGATGCCGCGGCGGTGTCGAGGCTGGGTGATCCGGGTCTTCTGGAGCGCTACGAGCCGCGCCGGGTTCGCCGTTTTTGGACGACGACGGGTGCTCCTTCTTGGTGCGACGGTGCGACCACCCGTCGACGAGGTGCGGGTCGTTGGGGGCGAGACGTATCCTCGTGCGACGAATCGACGAGGCGGATCGTGGACTCATCCTCGACCCCGTGTACGCGAAGCAAAACGCTGTCCCACCGAACCTCGACGACCTCGACCTCGATCTTGCCGATGAAGGTCCGCTGTCCGACTTTGCGGGTCAGGGTGAGCATGAGCGGGCCTGTACCATGCGTCAGTCCAGAAGTTGGCTCCTCAATCGCTCTCGGGCGACGCCCACCAGACCCGGACATCCCAGGTCGCGAAGGCAAGGCGGCTCAGCTCGTCCCAGGACTTCAACGCCTCATGGATCGGGAACCCCGCATCGTCGGGGTCCTCGAGGCTGACCACGAAGCGGGCCATCAGCTCGACGGGGCGGGGCTGGTCGCTGGCCCAGGCAAGCAGTGTCCCCGGCTCCCAGGGGTCGATGCCTTCTGCCTCGTCGAGCTTCTCGAACGCCTGGGCCATCATCTGGAGGGCTTCGGTGTGTTCTCCATTCGCCGCCAGTTTTCGAGCTGCGGCGGCCGTCTTCTGCACGAGAACCTCAGGTCGGTTGTCGACGACCTTCTTCTTGGGCGGCGGGGAAGGGGGCGCCTTGGGCTTCTTCTTGCTCCGCTTTTTCTCGACCGTCGGCTCGGGCATGGACATGTCGACGATAGTGACTCTCGACGGGCAGCATCAAGCGAGGTGGACCTCGATCCCGCCGGCACGTAGAGTTCGCCGATGAGTGTCGAAGCGCTGGAGGAATTCGTAGGCCAGATGACGGTTGCTGAGCTTTGCAGCCGAACGGGGCGCAGGACCGATGAGCTGCTTCTGTTCTGCGAGGGCGGGGCAGGGAAGGGCGGCAGGGGGCCGGCGAGTCAGCCGGTCCGGAATCCATCGCGTTCCCGTACTCGCACTCACAAACTCGACGAGCAGATCTTCGGGATCCTCGAGGGGGCATCGGATGGAGTCGGTGGGAGAGACCTCGCCAACGCCACGGGTGCGACGCTGCCGCGGGTTCGCGCGGCCCTGAAGCGTCTCGTGGCGGCGAAGCGTGTTCGCTTTGCCGGCCTCACCTCCGCTCGGCGGTACTGGACGACGTGAACCGAGTAGGGCGAACTGGATCGCTTCAATGGTGAACTCGGGTGCCGAGGGGCAGAGTCGAGCTACTGGCATGTGCCGCCGACGAATCCGATATTTGCCGTGATTCCAGGTGGAGAGCAGTTTTGCGAAGCACCGCAGTCGGCGTCCAAGGTGCACTCGCTGCAAACCCCGACTGTCCGTCCGCTCTGGAAGTCAACGTCAACGCAGTGACCCGAGGCGCAGCCGCTGTCGCTGTCGCAGACATGTCCCAGGGCCGCCGGAGGTGAACACTCTCGGTATGCGACCTGAGATGGGGTGATGACGAGGTTGCAATATGTCCCAGAGGAGCATGACCCTGTTCCGGGGATGCACTCGCCGCAGGTCTTGTGGCCATCTGGCGTGTTCGGGTCGAGTGGGGTGCAGAGATCTCCGGTGGAACAGTCCTCGTCCATCTCGCACAGGACCCCACGGGCGAGGGCTACGCACCGGGATCCGCGAATACTCTCGCTGAGAACCTTGGGAGGGAGGCAGCCCGAGCCCCTGTCGCAGTCGGTGGTGCCGGAGCAGTCTCCACAATACCCGAGCCCGTCGTCCGCGACGAAACAGTGGCCGCTCGCGCATTGCGAGTCGGTCTGACACAAGCCGCCGTCTTGGGCCGGAGTCGGAGGGGTGGAGGGGCGCCGTTCGAGAAACTGAACAGAGAAATCCTCTCCTGGGGTGGAGACCATGGGGAGGGCAACTGGGAGCGTATGGCCCGGTGAACCAGTGCTCGTGAGCGGGGTTGCCAGCGCGTGGTGGACGGGGAAAACGTCGCTCGAATCCAGGTCTGAAGGGAGGACGTAGACAGCTTGTTCGGACCGAAGTGTGAAGCTTGCCGCCCCCAGCATTGCCGCTTGATCTTGCAGCTGGTCATCCATCATCTGGGAGGCCGTGTCTGAGCCTATTTTCGTGAGCTGGCGCCCTGTGACGGTCAGTTCGATATCCGCTACGACGACCCCTGTAATGCGGCCGGTCTCGCCGTCAACCCGCACTTCGAGCATGGTGTCGAGCAGGTGAATCCCCTCGAACGCCCGTCGGAAGTTGACTCCGTAGGTGCGAATCGTTGAGACGGTTCCAACAGAGGGGGATGATACACCGTCGACAAATCCGCGAATCGAAGAGACCTCCCAGGGATAGGTCGTGTGCTCAAGAAGAGCCTCCACATCGCTCTGGGCGAGGAGGTCGTTAGCCTTGGTGACAGCCTGTGTTTTCGAGATTGACGCTCCGAGCTGTCCGAGGGTCGCCGATCTGGCGGCAATGGCCGTCTCGTGGAGAGGGGCGTTCTGCGCCGTGTTTTCGACGATCAGGACGTCGCGCCCTTGGTCATACTGGACCCGAATGTTGGAGGAACAGCTGAACGGAGAGGCCGCGGCGAAGCCGGACGACACGGCCTCTTGCGCCCATGAGGTCGCGTCGCTTGCTGTGCACAGCGTTGTGCCTGTGATCGCGTTTGCAAGTCCAGCCGCTCGGGAGGCGAGCTCCGAAGCGGTTCGAGAGTGGCGGGAGAGCTCGAGCTCTTTGATGAGCTCTCCCTCCTGAATCTCGGTGCTCCGCGCTGGCGGGGCGACTTCGCTTGTCGCGGGCGGGGACTTATGCGACTCGCAGGCACCCAGTGGTGACGCCGACGCGAGGAAAAAGGCGCAAAGGAGAAAATGCGAGCGAACCATGTTCAGTTCTCGTTGATGAGGTCCACGCAGAGCGGGTCCAGTTCCAAGGCGTCGATATCCGGGTCTCCGAGATCGAGCGCGCTCATGAACTGAAACGTTTGGTTGTTCGTCGTGGCGCCGGTTGAAGGAAGGTGCGCAAGGGTCAGGATGTTAGCGTTTTCGGCACGCTGTTGCCGAGTATCCGCCGTCTCGTTCGATGCGGCAGTGGTGTAGACAACGGGCTCGTTGTGCTCGAGATTGCTCGCAGGGTCGTTGTAGATTGCTGAGCCCACCCAGCAAGACCAGTTGTCGCCACCCGGCTGAGCGAGACACTGGATGAACGACCCCATGGCGTTGTCGCTGAGATTGGGACTGTCGAAGAACACGAGGTGCTGCCACGTGGTCGAGGACCCGAATACCCGTTCGATCTCGTAGCTGGTGCCTGGCAGAACAGCGAGGGAGTCGGGCATGAATCCGAAGCAGCTTGCCGCGAAGGCCGCAACGCGGGCCCTGCCTCCGCCTCCGACGCCCATGCTTACAACGTCGTCATCCCAGTTGGCGGCGCAGACACCGATGTTGTTGTTCGGCCCGTACGTTGCGGGCCGACGGTAAGAAAGCGCTCCTTGCTGCGCGTGCCCCGCAAAGAAGGTGAAGGCCTGCGAGTCTGCATAGATCTGGTCCTCCCCCTGGAGGTTCGGATATAGGGGATGGTTTGGACCGAAGGAGTAGTTGCTCTCGACGAAGTCGGTTGCGATCGGGCAGTGGTTGCTGGGGCTTGTGCTGGCTGGGTCGCAGGACTCCGAGAGATCGATGTTCTCCAGCGGCCACCACCCCTGAAGCGCCATCTGCTCTCGCAGGCTGGTTGATAGCCCGTTGAGAGGGGGTTGGGTTGGGCACGAGTAGGCGTTGTTGTAGACGCGAACCTCGGCGGAGTAGTACTGCTGCCCGCCGGATCCGCCGAGCCCCGTGGTGGGAACGGACGAGTCGGGAAGATCGCACGCAAGGAGCAGCGAGGGAAGCAAAGCAAGGGAGGTGGCGTTACTCCTCATCAGGGTCATTGGGTGTTTCTTTCGAAGGTGAAGAGAACGAAGCCTCGGGGTAGATCGCAGCAAGCCCTAGAAGTGTCGAGGTGAGGGTTGACTCTCCGTCGGAGCGGACGTACCACGCCATGATCTTTCCCTGCGCAACGGTTTGCTCGATGTCTGGGTGCCAGCGCGCTCCAAGCTCGATGCGGTCGAGTCTCCATCCCCCCTCGGTGAAGTCAGCGGCAGTCACCTCCGGTGGGAAAACGCTGCTGGGCACGAGTGCCGTTCGAATCGAATGTCGCATCCTTGGGAAATTGTCCCTGGCAGGAGTTACGACGAAGTCATCGCTGGCCACCGACCCGTCTTCCATGAACTCGTATGGTATCAGGAAGATCAGGGGCTTGTAGCACTCTGCGTTGGTCGGCTCTTTCCGCGTGGTGGAGTCCGCTTCCACAGCGAGGGAGAAGGGGACCTCCTGCTGCTCGCCGGTGTGGCTCCACGTGATGAGGATGCGGTAGTCGCCCGAAAGCTGCTCGGCGAACTCTCGGGCTGAGTACGGGCCAATTTCGTCCTCGGGGGCGAGTTGTCGAAGCTCATACTCACACTCGGGGACGACGACAGGCGGCTTGGCGCTCGCGGCTGCTGGCTCGGCAGTTTCGCAGCCGGGGAGGGCGACGAGCAGGGCGAGGCCGCGCAGGGTGAATCCGAGCTGTCGCACCCTGCGAGCCATCGGACACGACGGTATCACTGGATGCAAGCGCCGAATAGCCGCGCTGCCCGACCTGCGCCGTTGCGGTGGCGGGTGGCGCTTAAGGACGTTTGAGTTCGGGAGTGGCGGCGGCCCAGCGGGTGTGTTGCCAGCAGGGGAAGAGCACGTCGGCGCGAGAAACGGTTGCAGCGCGACCGACGCGTTGTGCGTCGTGAGGCGAACTCGCAAGGCGCGACCGGTCGAGCGCGGCGCTCGGCCGGTTGACCTCTGGAGTTGCGCCTGTGTGTTCCACGGGCTACCGTTGTGGGCGAATCCTGACGTGGCTTGTAGGGACATCCTGTCCCAATTAGACATAAGTCCGGTTATCGGCGAACGGCGTGGCGGCGGGCAGGGGGCCTCGGACGGCCAAACTGCGGGCCGGAACGCTCCTCCGAGACGGCGGGTGTTCAGGTCCGGGCAGTGGTATCGTCCGCCGGCCCGTGACGAAGACGCCGCACGACGCGCTGTTCAAGTCGGTGTTCCAGCAGCCGGAGAACGCCGCGGCGGAGCTGCGGCACGTGCTGCCGGCCGAGCATGTTGCGGCGATCGACTGGTCGACGCTGAAGCTCGAGCCCGGGAGCTACGTCGACGAGGCGCTGGCGGACCAGCACAGCGACTTGCTGTTCTCTGCCACGGCGCAGGCCTCGGGCGAGCGCGTGTTCGTGTACCTGCTGTTCGAGCACCAGTCGACGGCGGAGCCGAAGATGGCGCTGCGGCTGTTGAGCTACATGGTCAGCATCTGGGAGCGGTTCTCGGACGACGACAACAAGGCGTCGCCGCTGCCGCTGATCGTTCCCGCTGTGCTGTCGCAGGTAGTGGGCGGCTGGAACGCGGCGACGCGATTCTCGGGGTTGTTCTCGCCGAACCTCGGGTCGCTGGCGGACGCGGTGCTGCCGGACTTCTCGTACGCCGTCGACGACCTTCACCGGACCGACGACGCCGACCTCAAGGCGCGTGCAGTGGCTCAGCAGGCTCGGCTCGCGCTGTGGCTGATGCGAGATGCTCGGGATGGCGCCCTGCTCCTCCAGCGCCTCGTCGACTGGCTGGGCGAACTCGAGGAGTTGGCCCGAATGCCAGGCGGAGAGCGCGCGTTGGCCCCTCTCCTGTCCTACGTGGTCCGTGTGTCGTCCGACCTGCAGCTAGAGCAGTTTCGTGCCATCCTCAAGGACCAAGCACCCGCCGCAGAGTCCATCACCATGACCATCGCAGAACAGCTTTTGGCCGAAGGAGAAGCCCGAGGAGAGGCTCGAGGAGAGGCTCGGGGTGTCATCCAGGGCGAACTTCGTCGAGCTGCGGCTTCGGTTCTGACGGTGCTCGAGGCGCGCGAGTTGAGCGTGACGGCAGAGATTCGTGCGCGGATCGAGGGCTGTCAGGACCTCGATGTCCTGCAGCACTGGTTGACGCGCGCGGTTGCTGTTGCGTCGGCGGACCAGATCTTCGAGGGGTGACCCCTCCCTGCCCTCGCGTTATGTCTTGGCGCGGCACGTGTCCTTTATGGACGTAGTCTTGATTGTCGGATCTTCGCGGCGGCGGCAGGATAGGGGGCTCTGCGGTGCGAAACTGTGTCCTTCAAGGGGCGTGTTCAGTGTCCGTCAACGCGTCCGAAGAGCAACCTTGCCTTCTGGTAGACTTGTACGATGCCCAGCGATGTGCCGGTAGAGATCAAGTTGTCGGGGCGAGACGAGCTGATCGCGCGTGGAATTTGCCCCGAACGCGGCTGTAAGACCCGTCACGTTCGGTTGATGTACCCCGCACGCAATCCGCCGTCGGAGGCCGAGCGAAACGCACGATGGCGAAAGCACCGGGAGCATCTCGAGTCGCTAGAGGCGCACGGGATGTGCCCGGCCTGCGCTGCGCAGTGATCCCTGTGCAGTAGCCTTCCTGCCTGCTCCCTCATGCTGTCTCAGCCGCTGCTGTCTCAGACTGTCGCTGGCGAGGTTGCCGCGGTGGCGACGCGTGCCGCGGCGTCAGAGTGAGCAGCGAGCAGTTGTTGCACGCGATGGCACTCGGCTCGAAGTCGCCGGTTGTGCGCAAGTATCTCCGCCTGTTCGACCCGGGAGGGGAGCGGAATGGGCAGGTTGCGAAGCTGTGTCATGTTGATCGACGCCAAGTTCGTCGTTTGCTTTGCTGCTCCCTGGAAGTAGGTGCGCCCAGCCCGGCAGTTGCACCAAGCCTCGACCCACTCCGGAAGGATTTCGTCGGTGACCATCCGAACCTTGAACACGTGGTTCTGGTGAAGGCAAAGCTCCAGCTCGTCGCGCCACACGACAGCTCGGCCGAGCTTGTCCCAGTCGCCGCCTTCGGTGAGCAGGACGTCGCCGCGGATCAAACGGTACTTCTCGATCTCGTCAGATGGAATCTCGATCTCCTTCATCAGGTCGAGTTCAAGTTGCCAGCGTTGGACGTTCGCGACTCGCAGGTAGGGTAGAACTGTCGTTGTCCTCCCAGCGAGCTTCCGGCCCTTTGTAACTCCGCCGGATATCTCTGTGACCGCTCCCAGGCGAGTCCAAGTCCACCACGCCGGCGTGGTACGCAGACGCTCGGACTTAGGGACATCCGGTTCGACTGTGCCCCTTCGGCGAGTCTTTCGGTTCGCCTCCGCCACGCCGGCCACGGCTCGCCCGACAATGCCAAGTGTGTCACTGCGCTCTGGGGGACGCGAAAGAGAACCGCTCATTGCCAGCGACAGGACAGAGTCCGTCACGTCGTCGAGCGCGTCCCGGCTCCCAGCTATCACCCTGAAGTTCTCCGACACGCGCTCCCAGGCGCGGGCGAGTTGGTCGGGGTCGTCGGCGTTCACGAGGCTGTCGAGGGATGCCTTGCTGACGTGGATGGCGACGGTCCGCTTCCTCTCCTGGTGCTGCTCAAGATCGTCGAGCATGGTCATCAGTTGCTCGACCTTGGCGACGATGCGCTTCTGCTCGGCGATGGGGGGGATGGGGACCCCGAGACCCAGAACGGCCGCAGCCGACAGGCGGCAGGTTCCGTGGGAAGATGTCTCGACCAGCGAGAGCACCGCGTTCTTCGCCGCCCTCATTGCGAGGAGCAAGTACGGTGCCGTTCTGGGGTCGCCGAGAACCAAGGCCTTGAGGTCCTGGTTGATGGTGACGCTTCGACTTGTGATGGCGACAGGGAAGGAATGCGCGAGGATCATTCCCCGGAGGACCATGAGCAGGGCCGGCGCGTCGATAAGCTTCGCTGCCGACGATTCAACTGCCAGCTCGGACACGTGGTCGATGGAGTCGTCGATGACGTCCCTCTTCATGTCTTTTGGGCTCACCCAGGGGATGTCGCCCTCCCAGAACTCATGCCGCTGCTTCGATGGCGTTCCTCCGCCAAGCGCCACCCCGAGGTTCCCAAGCGACTCACACGCCCAGCGGCTCGGGGCGCGACAAAACGGCTCTACTCGGTCCGGGAGCGCCTTGAAGCGCCACCCGTTGTCCTCCGCGGTCGTCTCGCAGGCTTTTCTGATTGACCGAAGCAGGACGTCCGGGGCGTCGTCCTCATCAAGGGGCTCAGAGAGCGCTCCCTCGACGGCCAGCCGCAGCACAAGTCCCCGGAGACTCTTCACTCCGTCTGGGGCCTCGGCGATGGCGCCGAAGTTGGCCATGAACTGCTCTGGGGTCACTCCGGTACTCCGGCTAGGGCAGCGCCAAGTTCGTCGCGGAGCTTGTTCTGGGCTTCTTCGACCTGCTTCACCAGTTTCTTGTACTGGGCGATGAGCACGTCGGGGTCATGGCTCTCCGACTCGCCCTCGTGGGGGTTCTTGAGGTCGAGGTTGTAGCCGTTCTCGACGACCTGCTCGACTGGGACGCGCCAGGCGAACTCGTTCACCTTGCGGTCGTTCCACCAAACCTTCTCGGGCTCGAACTCTTCGATGCGCAGGGGCTTCGTCTTGGAGTAACTCTTGTAGCCCTCGGGGTACGGGTGCTCGTAGAACCAGATCTCCTTCGTGGGCTCGCCCTTGGTGAAGAAGAGCAGGTTCGTCTTGATGCTCGTGTAGGGCGAGAACACGCCCTTGGGCAGGCGGACGATGGTGTGGAGGTTGCACTCCTCGAGCAGGTTCTGCTTCACGCGAGCCTTCACTCCGTCGCCGAATAGAGTCCCGTCCGGCAGGACCACAGCCCCGCGGCCATCCTTCTTGAGTAGGTGGATGATGAGGACCAGGAAGAGGTCGGCGGTCTCGCGCGTGCGGTACGAGGCCGGGAAGTTGGTCTCGATCCCGTCCTCCTCCATCCCGCCGAAGGGCGGGTTGGTGATGATGACGTCGACACGGTCCGCGGCCTTGTAGTCGCGAAGGGGGCGGTTGAGCGTGTTGTCGTGGCGGATCTGGTCGGGGGCCTCGATGCCGTGAAGTAGCATGTTGGTCACGCAGAGCATGTGCGGCATCGGCTTCTTCTCGACACCGTGGATCTGGCTCTGCAGGGTGGCCCGGTGCTTCGCCGTCCTCACGTAGTTGCTACGGACGTGTTCGATGGCGGAGGTGAGGAAGCCGCCTGTCCCACAGGCGGGGTCGAGGATCCTCTCGCCGAGCTTGGGGTCGACCATGTCGACGATGAACTGGGTGACGCCACGGGGGGTGTAGTACTCGCCAGCGTTGCCCGCACCGCGTAGGTCGCTGAGGACCTGCTCGTAGATGCCGCCGAACTGGTGGAAGTCGGCCGAGCGGCTGAAGTCGATCTCGTTGAGCTTGTTGATGACCTGGCGCAGGAGCTGGCCGGACTTTTGGTAGTTGTAGGCGTCCTCGAACACCGCCCGAACGACGGCCGCTCGTGGATTGGACTTCGGGCCGAGCTTGAGCACCTTGAGCGCCTTGAACAGCTCTTCAACGTGCTCGAGCAGGGCGTCGCCCGTGATGCCCTCAGGGTCCTTGGCCCAGTTCCGCCAGCGGTACTTCTTGGGGAGCGGCGACTTGTAGTCGTCGTCCATCATCTCGGCCTCGTCCTCTTGGAAGTCGAAGATCTTGAGGAAGAGCATCCAGCAGAGCTGGCTGATGCGCTGGGCGTCGCCGTCGACGCCCGCATCCTTGCGCAGGATGTCCTGGATGGACTTGATCGTGGCGCTGAGGGACATGGCGTCTCGCTGTTTTAGGGCGAGTAGATCGCAGACTCAAGGTCCCGGATCGCCTGCTTGTAGGCGTCGCGGCCTCCGAACGCGTCTACGAGCTCCTGGACCGAGCCGAGGTTGGATAGCGGCTGGACCTTGAGGACGGCCATGTTCTCGATATCGTCGAGCCCACCGTCGGAGTACTTGTCGAGCAGGGCGCTGAGGACTGCCCTCGCCTGCTCGCCGTACTTTGAAAAGTAGTCGCGCTTGCGGACGTTCTCGGCTCGCTCACGGCGCGTGAGCGGGGGCTGGCCGAAGACGACGTGGCAGATCAGGTCGAAGGGGCCCACGTCCGTGCCGACCTCGTCCGCAAGGGCCTGGAAGATGACCCCCTCTTCCTCGAGCTCGCGCACGACGGCCGCCTTCTTGTCCGCCTCGGACCAGGATTGCAGGAACTGGTCGAGGGAGTGGTACGCGGTCTTGACGCGCTTCGTGGTGTAGTCCTTGAGCGACTCGGTGACGAGGGTCCCGTCCGCGTCGTAGTACTGCACGCGCTTGGAGGCGACAGATACCTGGACGTCGCCGACAACGTAGCGGCGAGTCCCCTCCCCTTCGCCCTGGCCTCCGCCCAGGTGTTCGAGGCCCACGTCGTCCTGGTCGAGAGGCTCGGGTGAGGTGGCGTTCTCGCTCCCCTCGTCCCGGTGGGTGTCGTCCGGCGGGACCACAGGGTCCCCCTTGCCCGGCACGTAGATCACTTCAGGTGGGCCGTCGAAGTCGGGGTCCGCGAACAGCTCCGTCGCCCGCTTGAAGTCCATGATCGTGAACGAGAGCTTCTCGGGGCAGGCCTCGTTGCCCGGGTCGGTGTAGATGCGCGTTCCACGGCCGATGATCTGCTTGAACTCGGTCATCGACCCGATCCGCTGGTCGAGGACGATGAGCTTGCACGTCTTGGCGTCGACGCCTGTGGTCATCAGCTTCGACGTCGTGGCGATGACCGGGTGGAGAGACTCCGGGTCGATGAAGTTCTCGAGTTCGCGCTTCCCTTCGTTGTCGTCGCCCGTGATCCGCATGACGTAGCGGGAGTTCTGGGTGGCGAGGTCGACGTTCTCGTTCGCCAGGGCCTGCCGCATCCGCTCGGCGTGGTCGATGTTGTCGCAGAAGACGATCGTTTTGTCGAAGCGGTTCGTACCCTGGAGGAACTCGGTGATGGTTCGCGCGACGAGCTTCGTGCGCTCTTCCAAGACCAGGGTCTTGTCCATGTCGCGCAGGTTGTAGATGCGGTCCTCGATCTCCTGGCCCTGCTTGTCGGTCTGCCCCTTCTCAGGGCGCCAGCCGAGGTCCTTGTCCAGGTCGATCCGGATGACCTTGTAAGGGGCGAGGAAGCCGTCGTCGATGCCCTGCTTCAGCGAGTAGGTGTACACCGGGTCGCCGAAGTAGGTCATGTTGGAGACGTCCTTGGTCTCCTTGGGGGTCGCGGTCAGGCCGATGTGGGTCGCGGACGAGAAGTAGTCGAGGATGCGGCGCCATGCTGAGGCTTCGCGGGCACTCCCGCGATGGCACTCGTCGATGATGATGAGGTCGAAGAAATCCGGTGAGAACTGCGTGAAGAGGTCTTCGTCTTCGTCGCCGCCGGTCACGGCCTGGTAGAGCGACAGGAAGATCTCGTAGGCTGGGTCGAGGTTCCGGCGGGTGACCTTGGTCATCGCACCGCCGAAGGGCTTGAAGTCGTTCGTCTTAGTCTGGTCGACCAGGATGTTGCGGTCTGCCAGGAACAGGATTCGCTTCTTTGCCTTGGCCTTCCACAGCCGCCAGATGATCTGGAAGGCCGTGTAGGTCTTCCCCGTGCCGGTGGCCATGACGAGCAGGATGCGGTCCTGGCCCTTGGCGAAGGCCTCGAGGGTGCGGCTGATGGCGTTGACCTGGTAGTAGCGCGGCTCCTTGCCGGAGCCGTCGGTGTGATAGTCCTGGCAGACGAGTTCGAGTCCTTCGTCGGTGAGGCCAGTGGCCTTCTGGTAGAGCCGCAGGAGCTTCTCGGGCGTTGGGAACTGGTCGAGCGTCAGCTCCATCTCAAGAGGAGGCGTGGTCCGGGTTCGGTCGTGGAACAGGAACCCGTCGCCGTTCGAGGTGAACACGAACGGCACCTGCAGGATCTCGGCGTACTGGGTGGCCTGCTGCATCCCATGGCCGACCGACAGCGTGTTCTTCTTCGCCTCGACGATGGCCAGGCGGATGTTCTGGTAGTTCAGGATGTAGTCGGCGCGTTTCGCCTTGCCGCGCGTGTGGTGCTTGCCCCGCGCGATGACCCGTCCGTCGGTGAAGGTCACCTCCTCGCGGATATCCGTGTCCTTGTCCCATCCCGCCTTGAGGAGCGCCGGCGTGATGTACTTCGTGCAGATGTCTCGCTCGGAGAGCTTCTTCTTGTCGATGTCGGTCACGCAGACGAGCTCCAGGTCGGCGGTGCTACCGTATCAGGGTGACGGGAGTTCTTCGGGCCGGGGCCGCGTTGAGCTGGGGTCCTCTGGTGCTACGGAGGGCGTTTCTCTTGGGCGCGCTTTTTCGCGCGCTTACGTTGTCGGGGTTGTCGCAGGCCTGGCACGATGTCTGAGAGCAAGAAGAGGGCAAGAAGTGTCACGCCGAGAATATGGGCGAGCATCCCCGTGTAGATGCCTCCCAAGGCCGCGACCCATCGGACGCTGCTGGGTCTCGAGACCAGAACGACGAGCGCGAGCACGTACGCCGCCAGGGACACCAGCACCAGGTGTGCCATCGAGTAGGTGAGGAAGCGTCGCCATGAGATTCCTTCTCCATCGAGTCTTGGTGGGTTGTGGTTGGGTGTCGAGTCGAGGGAGGTCGAGTTGACGGTGAGCGCAACCCCAAGGCCGGCCGCAAAGAAGCCCACGAGCATTGAAAGCAGGCTTGCTGAGACGTCGAACAGGCCTCTGTCGTCGGTGACGTTTGCCTCTGGGTAGCACCAGAAGAGCAGGCCGCAGCCGACCGCGAGCACGAGCGGGATGAGGTATGCGACAGCTACCCGTCCTCCGAAGTTGATCCGGAGAAAAACGAGGGGAGCCAGGAGTTGCTCCATCCACGTGCGGTTGTCGATCACGACGAGGTTGCCTTCGAGCGTAGCTCCGTCGTCGCGTGGCTGACGATGTCCTCGTTGATGTCGGGGTGGGCGTTCGACAGCGGTTCTGCGAACTGACGCCATGTTCGCTTGGCGAAAAGCGTCTCTCGGGCATTGTCGTCGGCCGTGCTGACGGCGACTTCGGACGGGAGGGTGGAGTTGGTGCTCTTACTGAGCCGGACTCGAAGAAGGTCGTAGTCCTGTTTGCGTCCGAGCCGGATGGCACGGTCTAGGAGTGCCGGTTGGTCCTGGTCGAAGAATGCTCTCCGGGCGACGACGTCTCGCGGAACGCTCATCTTCAAGACGGACTCCTTGGTCTCCAGCCGAAGGGCACCGGCGCCAGAAAACAGGGCTGCTCGCGTGTTGACGAAATCGATGCCCGCTAGCTTCCCCTCTTGGAGGGCGCGTAGGAGCTGCTCCCCAGGCTCGACCTCAAACTCGAGCTTCGGCCAGATTCTCCGGTCGTTCTGATCTCGCCACTCCTCGTCTCGGGCGATCTTCTTGGCGTGGTGGTTTAGAAACTTCGCGACGCGTCCTCGTGTGACGCCTGTTACCTGCTCCAGGATGGCGTGATGAAGTCCCTGGACGTTCGGATCGAGGTCAACGATCAGGTGTCCCGAGTATGCCCATGCTGTTCCGGCCGGCTTCTCGATGCGTCGGATCGCGAGCGTCTCCAAGTCCTGTAGGTCGGGGTCAGAGATGCGCGAGCTGGAGTAGACGAACAGGAGTGTCAGGAACCTTTCGTCGCGCCGGAAGCGGGTGAGCGTAAGCCAGCGGTCCTTGTCTTGAGCCTGAAGACCGAGGCCGGTGGCTTCGCTGGCTTCCTGAAGATCGAGCAGGGGGTTCACGATCTCGCTCAGGTCCCAGTCCCACCCATCAGCGTGCTTGTTCGGCATGTTGTGCCGAGAGATCAGGAGGTGGATGAAGGTGCGAGCGTATGAATCCAAGGTGGACGTCCTGTCGGGCTGGGGAGCCCGTCCAGGTTACCTGGAGCCGACGCTCCCCCTGCAAGTATCGATTCGGAACGGCCTTCGATGCTTCGTGGATGGAGCGTCATGTCCGCGCGAGATCGAGCCGTCGCGTTGGATCGCTCGCTACTCCTCGCCCGTTTTCTTCCTGCGTCGCGTCCGTCTCGCCGGCTTGGGAGCCGCTCCCGGCCGGGCAAACCCTGCCGATGGGAGCGCGAGTTGTGGGTCGGCGCGGAGCATCTTCGAGCGCGGGAGGATGACCGACCAGAGGCCGAACACCGCGGCGAGGGCGTGGTCGAGCTCGAGGGTGTCGCTCGTTCGGGCGAACTCCGCTGGCGGGTCGCATCGCACGGCGCGTCGGGCCGCTTGAAGCGTGTGAAGGACCCCCGACGACCAGCCGGTTCCTCCGTAGACCAGGGCGCCTTCGATCCACATCGCGTCGAGGTCGGCGAGCGCATAGGGGATCTTCTCGTCGGTGGTTCCGCTCGACTGCTGGAACTTGCACTCGATCGCGAAGGCGACCTGGTCGCGCTCACGTAGCACGAGCAGATCGACGCGCCGGTTCTTGCCGATCACGGTCTTGCCGAACATGACCTCGACGAACACGTCGAGGCCGAAACGACGGAAGTTCGTGTCGATGTAGCCCGCGACGCGGTCGCGGTACTCGTCGCCCATGGCTACAATCGTACGGCGGTGCGCAGGGCTGCTGAACTGAACGCAACGCTGGGGTCACATGAACACGCGTGTTCGGACGACGCACGGCCGGGCGGCCCGAGAACCGAGATCAGGGCCTCGCGCTCGACGCTCGGGCTCGCGCGCTTGTACCCGCCATCTCAGCGGCAGTGGCCGCGACGCCATCGAACAGCGTCGTCTTCGACGATGAACTCGCCCCCGGCTGTGTTGCCGAAACAGAGGGTGCCTCGGAGGGAGCCGCCCTCGTCGAGCGTGGTGATCAGACCTCGGGGGTTGGTGGGGCGAGGCTGGCGGCGGCGGGAGCCCACGATCGTGCGGAACATGGCTCAGTTCCTGATCGACAGGGGGTCGGGGTTGATGGGCTCGTCCTCAGCGGGGCCGTAGGCGAGAACGCGGTAGGTGTTGGCGATGTCCTCCAAGCAGAGGGCGGAGAGGGCCTCTGACAGCGCGGGGACCGTCACGAGTGCCTGCTCGGTGGCTTCGCCGGATTCGAGCGACTCCAACGCCTCGCCGAGTCTCTCCATCACGTGATCTCGAAGGTCTGCTTCACGGTTTCGCTGTCCCATCGCCCAAGGGGTCGACCGTCGAGTTCGAGTGTTGCGGCAAAATCGAAGCGCGTAGGGCGCCCAGGGACTCGCGAAAGGAGCAGGGCGAAGGCCGACCCATCATCGCGATGTCGACCACGAGGAACGTGCGGCCGGAGGCCGGATCATCTGCGCGAGATCGAGCCTGACGCCAACCCGTCGGAGGTAGTTCGCGGTGGTCACCAGCGAGGTGTGCCCGAGCTGCTGCTGGATCGCGAGCACCGGCACGCCGGCGAGAGCCAGGTCGGCTGCGTGGGTGTGCCGCAGCCCGTGCGGGTGCACGCGCCGCTCCAGACCGGCCCGCTTGGCCAGCCGTGGCAGCAGGTGCCGGGCGTAGCTGGGGTCGGTGGGCGTCCCTTTGAGGGTGCACAGCAGTGGTGCCCCCTGCCCGACCGCCGGCAGCTTGGCGCGCTCTTCGAGCCAGCGCTCGACCAGCGGCAGCGCGTCGAGGTCCGAGAGCACCGTCGTCCTGGGCTTGAGCCCTTTGCCCCGGCGGACCCGTACGGTGCCGTTCTTGAAGTCGACGTCGTGCGGCCGCAGCTCGAGGGCCTCGGAGATCCGAATCCCGGTCCGCCACAGCACGGCGAGCAGCGCCCGGTTTCGATGCCCGGTCACCCCGCGGGTCGTGCACGCACCGATGAGCGCCCGGACCTCGGCCTCGGTGAACACCTCGGGCGGCAGCAGCTTGCCGCGGGTGGGGTGCGCGAGCGGTTCCTGGGCGCCCTCCCCTGCCCTGGCGTCGACCTCGAGCTGGGTGGGCAGCTCGACCTGCTCGAGTTCGACCTGGGCGGCGCCCTCGGGCACGTCGACGAGGACCGCGGGCTCGAACTCGGGCTCGGCCGAGCTCGGAGGCGGCTTCAGGAACGACAGCTCCGGGTTCCCGACGACCTTCGGCGCATCGGCGGGCCGCGTGCGTCGGAGCTGGGGCCCTCGCTTGCTCTTCGTGCGACCCGCAGGCCCCCCTACCCTGCGCGAGCTCGACTGGCGTCGAGGCTCGGCGGGCGGGGTGTCGAACATGGCGAGCTGCATCGCCCACCCACCATGACACGCGCGATCGCCGGTTAAAAGGGAAATGTTCCTGTCCCAAGAGGCCAGGGAGTCACACTTTGTCGAATTTTCTGTGATCGCATTGCGACCCGTGTGAGGTCGCGCGACCGATTTCGCTCATGGTGCCGCATCGATCGAAGAACTCGATCGCCACGGTTCAGATCAGCCGGGTAACGTCCTTCGTCTCCGCCGAAGGGGCGTTGCGCTTGACCGCCTCAATCCCGTGGTTGCGTGATGTGGTGGATTTGTACATCTGGCTGGTGCCGATGACCTCGTGGTTGGCGGCCTTGAGGACGAAATAGGCCTTTCCGTTCGTCGAAGACTTCTTCTCGTACCGGGCGTCGATCGGGGCGTTAGCTTTGACCGAGGCGATGCCGCTCTCGGCGCTGGCCTTGGTCGCGTAGCCTTCGCTGGCGAGGAGCTTCTCGTTGTTCCCGGCGACCAGGCGGAAGCGGAGTTCTCCAGCGGTGTCCTTGTAGATCTCGAATCTTGCGGCCATGGGTGAGAGGGTGTCCAAGGTAGAGGGGGAAGTCGCTCTGGATACGGCATGAGTGCGGCGAATTGGTCGCCCTACAGTGGCCGAACGTGAACTTCGACTTCTTCGTAATCGGATCCGGGGGAGGCGTACACAAAGACGCTGTAGAGGCCTTCTGCGAGGGGCAGTTCTGTGGGCGAGCCTGTCTCGACGTAGACCCCTCGTTGTTCTAGGAAGGGGTCTTCGACCTCGGGGTCGTTCATGATCGTGCTCTCGACGCAGCGGCGGATGAAGAGCCCTGTTCCGCCCTCTAGAACGACCTCGACATCCATCCCGCTCGCGATCGTCAGGGTCCGTTCAACTCCAAGGTGTGTCGACGCTGGAAACGGTTCTCCTGCTCTGCTTGCGCTACTGTCATCGCAGGTGATGGCGACCGTCGAAGAGGAGTCTGGGCCGTCGAGGGAGAGTCGAGGGGCGTCACATGAGCTGCGGGCGGGGTAGCGCCACGGTGAATCCTCTTCATACTGTCTCGTAAGTTCATCTAGTGAATATCCATAGGTGTCCTCAGGATTCCGGCTTTGCACGGCAGTAATGAACGTGTCCAGACCGTACATGTCGATGAGCCATCGAGTGAAGTGCCCCGCGGTTGCGTAGTCGATGTCGCCGCTTGACTCTGCGAAAAAAACTTCTATAACAGGTGTTTGTCCAGGTACTAGAGGTCCGGAGCCGTAGGCCTCGGCGAGGCCTTCGATCCAGAATCGTCCTTGGATGTTGAGTTGGTCGGTCACCGCGTGGACGAGCTCGTGGTCGAGGGCTCGCGATGTTGTTGTGATATATGGTGGATCGTAGCATCCGAGGGCGCCTGCTCGGCATCCTGAAACCGGGAATGTGTCGGTTAGGCGAACGACTATTGGTGCTGGAGCCTCAAGTCCGAATGTTGATTCGAGTAGCTCAATTTGCAGGTCGATGTGGTCAAGCTCTGCATCGCAAAGTTTCTCTTCGAAGTCCGTTCGAACGCTTGCGTAGCGCGTTTCATAGCGCAGGCCGAGGTAGTACGGGTCGCTGTCTTCCGGCTCGGCACCACACGCTGCCAGCGCCAGTTGGAGGCAGAGCGGCGCGTGGCGAGGTCGCATGCGGTCGACCCTATCACAGTGGACCTGTTGCTGATTGGCCTTCGGAAGGGGGTCGTGCTGCGCGGTCCCCGCCTGAAGGGGCCGCATGCAGTGCGTGGCAGGTCACCGTCGGTCACCGTTACTGAATTACGTAGGTCATCGAGACATCGCTTCCGGATCGCGAGACAGTTACTCGGAAGGTCGTGGAACTGTAGAAGTCGTTGAAGGCCGACCAGGCGTCCGCGTCCGTCAGGATTGAACGTCCGTTGATGGTCTTGATGATGTCACCGTTCTGAAATCCGAGCTCGTCGAAGAAATCTCCTGCTTGGATGCCTGTGAATTCGTAGCTGCCGTCGTGGAAAGGGTCGACTCGGGCATTGTCGTGGAGGAGTTGTCCAGGGTTGGCGAGAAGGTTATCCCAGTTCGATTGGTCGATTTCATATTCGCCTGATGGGGTCTGGCTGATGAAACTGGATGGGGCCCAGCTTCCGTTCGTTTCTGCGACAGCGTTGTCGCATGTGATGCGGCCCCCTGGCGATGAGTATGGGCTGGGGCAGTCGTCGCTGCTGTCGGATTCAAGGCACTCCGCAACGCAGTCGTCGCTGCCGGGTACGCAGCACGCGAAGTTCCGTTCGGTGGAATCGCACCTGCTGTTGCACATGTCGATTCCCGACTCTCCCCCAGAGTCGGGTGCATCGTCATGGTGCTCGTCGGAGCATCCGCTAGAGACAGCGAGAAGTGCGGAGATCGCGAGCGTTTTGGCGGCGAGGCGGAGAGTCGGAAGCGGGGAATGGTTGAACATGAGGCTGCGTAGCATGCTGGCGTTCTGAGTGGGGAAGTCCCGTTCTCTTTTTTAATGGAGCGGCGAAGTAGTTTTCGCTGAAGACGCGATCACCCGCAGTCTTAGTGACGGTTGGGGCGAAACCCGTCCTGGCTTTCTTGGCGTGTTCGAGGAACAACGTTCACGACCGCGAGGGGCCTTCTGAGGCCTTCTGAGGGCGCTTGCTTGATACCGGTTCGTGAGCCGCACCTTTGCTAGCTAGGTGACGAGAAGGAGAGATGCTCCAAGTCCGGTGAAGAGCGCAAGGGCGGTATTACTGCGTGGGGAAGCGACTGACGGTGGAGTGGGCAGCGGGGAACCACCTCCCGGGTTCGGTGGCTTAGGCGGCTGGGGGGCCGTCTCGCTCAGGAGCAGACCCGCAGGCGTGAGACGCCGACGCTTCGTCCGGTTGAGCGCGAACGTCTGCTCGAAGCTCGGGGTGAACGCCCCCGCCTCGCGCAGGGCCGCCTTGTACTCGGAGTCCACCACATCCTCCTTGCGGACCTCGTATTTCTCGGGTCCCTCGAGGATGCGCCGCCGCGCGTCGTCGATGG
>JGI12210J13797_10104954_pt1 | contig 72356 bp, 78 predicted proteins | sample ElkSlonscriptome_3_FD_13797 | JGI IMG/M metagenome (IMG submission 13797) | reverse complement strand
CCTTTATCTCCCCACGGATCGCGGCGATAGTCTGCTCATCGCGGGAAGTGATAATTTTGTCCATGTAGGCTGCTATCTGTTCCATCTCCCTGCTGCCAAGTCCACGTGTTGTGACCAGCGCCGTACCCAGGCGGATGCCGCCGGTAACGAATCGCGAGTGGGTATCGAAGGGTATGGCATTCTTATTTACAGTGATTCCCGCCCTGCCAAGCAGCTGCTCGGCCTCTTTACCGGAAATGTTCTTGCTGCCGAGGTCGATGAGAATGAGATGATTGTCGGTTCCGCCGGAAACCAGGCGATACCCTCTGGACAGCAGTGCTTCAGCGAGTGCTCCGGCATTCTCCACGACCTTGTGCTGATCCTGGCCGAATTTCTCACTCATGGCCTCTTTGAAACTCACGGCTTTGGCGGCAATGGTGTGCATCAACGGTCCACCCTGGATTCCTGGAAAAATATTGCTGTTAAGTGCCTTGGCCCACTTTTCCTTAGCCAGAATGAGGCCGCCCCGCGGCCCGCGCAGTGTTTTATGGGTGGTGGAGGTAACAAAATCGGCATACGGAACCGGCGAGGGATGAGCGCCGGCGGCTACCAGGCCGGCGATGTGGGCCATATCGACCATGAAGAGGGCGCCGATGGAATCGGCAATTCTACGAAATCCCTCGAAATCGATGTGACGCGGGTAGGAGCTGGCACCGGCAATGATCATTTTCGGGCGGTTTTCAAAGGCAATGCGCTCGACATCGGCCATATCGATCTGCTCGGTATCGCGACGCACACCATAGGAGATGAAATTATAGAGCTGGCCTGAAAAACTGACGGCGCTGCCATGGGTCAGATGACCGCCATGAGCGAGGTCCATGCCGAGTACCTTGTCGCCTGGCTTGAGGGTTGCAAAATAGACTCCCATATTCGCCTGAGAGCCTGAATGCGGCTGGACATTGGCATATTCGGCCGAGAATATCTCTTTGGCCCGCTCGATAGCTATATTCTCGACGACGTCGGCCTGCTCACAGCCTCCATAGTACCTCTTTGCCGGGTAGCCTTCGGCATATTTATTGGTAAAAACCGACCCCTGGGCCTCAAGAACGGCCTGAGAGGCGACGTTCTCGGAGGCAATCAACTCAATCTGATTGTCCTGTCTGTCATATTCCGCCTGGATGGTCGCAAATATTTCAGGATCGGTTTCACGTAGCGTCTTCATGGGAGATCCCTCGATGGAGTATTATAGAAAAATATCGTGATTACGCCAGATGTTGACAAACTCATCCTGAGACAGGAGTTGGATAAGCTGCGTTTCCGGGGTAATCACAAAGAATAGTACAACCGCAAAAGCCTGTCGGAGAAAAATCTCCTGGGTGGCAAAGCAAAAGGCTGGTACCTCCCCTCGGAAAATACCAGCCTCTGCTGCAGCTTCTTGTCACGGTCATCAGTCGCTGAACTGGTCTATCCGCTGCTGATGTCGGCCGCCGGCAAATTCCGTGGTCAGCCAGCGCTTGACTATCTCCTCGGCCACGCCGCTGCCGCTCACCCGTTCTCCCAGACAGAGCACGTTGGCATCGTTGTGCTCCCTGCACATTCTGGCGGTATAGTCATCATGACAGAGCGCCGCCCGTATCCGTCGGTAGCGGTTGGCGGCAATGGACATGCCGATGCCCGATCCGCAAATGAGGATGCCCCGCTCGCAGTCACCGGCGATTATGCTTTTGCAGAGAATATCTGCATAGGCGGGGTAATCAACGGACTCTTTGCTGTGACAGCCGAAATCACTGAGTTCGTATCCGGACTCGACCAGCAGCTCCTTGAGACGCTGCTTGAGCTCAAAACCGCCATGATCGGAGGCTATTGCAATTTTCATGACCATCTTCTCCGCGTATGGTTACGTATCGTAACGCTGCATTATGACAACACCGTTGGTGCCGCCGAAGCCGAAGGAGTTGGAAAGTGCATTGCGGATCTCCATCCTGCGGGCGACATTGGGAACATAGTCAAGATCGCATTCAGGGCTTGGCTCTTCGTGGTTAATGGTCGGTGGAGCAATCTGGCCGTCTATGCTCAGAGCAGTAAAGACGGACTCAATTCCGCCGGCGGCGCCGAGCATATGTCCGGTCATCGATTTGGTCGAACTGATGGCCAGTTTACGGGCATGATCGCCAAAAACCGTTTTTATCGCCAGGGTTTCGCAGCGATCGTTAAGCGGTGTCGAGGTGCCGTGGGCATTGATGTAATCGATCTCCTCGGCTTTCAGCCCCGAATCCTCAAGGGCCATGCGCATGCAGCGTACGGCTCCCTCGCCGTCCTCGGGCGGAGCGGCTATGTGATAGGCGTCACTGCTGAGCCCATATCCGACAACCTCGGCATAGATTCTCGCCCCCCGGGCACGGGCATGCTCAAGCTCTTCGAGGATGAGCATGCCAGCACCCTCGGACATGACGAAACCGTCGCGGTCTTTGTCGAAGGGCCGTGAGGCTCTGGCCGGCTCATCGTTTCGTGTCGACAGGGCCTTCATAGCGCTGAAACCGGCGATGCCTATAGAACAGATGACGGCCTCGGTGCCGCCGGAGATAATCATATCGCAGGCGCCATTTTGAATGTGGCGATAGCCTTCGCCGACGGCATGAGTGCCAGCGGAGCAGGCGGTGGTCAGAGCCAGATTGGGGCCCTTGGTGCCAAAGTGCATGGAGATTTGTCCCGAGGGCATGTTTGGTATGACCATGGGGATAAAGAAGGGAGTTACCCGCTTCGGTCCGCGATCGAACAGCACCCGGTGATATTTTTCGATGGTGGGCAAACCGCCCATGCCACAGCCGGTGATGACGCCAACCCTGCCGCAGTTTTCAGCAGTAACGGTAAAACCGCTGTCGTTCATGGCTTCGATGGAGGCGGCAAGTCCGTATTGGACGAAGAGGTCGAGATGCTTGGCCGTCTTCTTGTCGAGAAACTGCTCCACCTCAAAATCAGTGATCTCGCCAGCAATTTTGACCGTAGAATCACTGGTGTCGAAGCGGCTGATGCTGCGTATGCCGCCGACACCGTCACATATGTTTTTCCAGGACTTCTCGGCGCCGATGCCGAGCGGAGTGACAAGGCCAACTCCAGTCACTACTACTCTGCGACTCACGATTAGTACTCCTTATACAAAAAAATATTGGAGATATAAGTACTGTGTTTCTTATACCTCCAACAATATACCCATCAGGCCACCTTGAAAAATGGCCTTTTCACTCAATCTCTTCGTTGTGTCAGGAAATTCTATCCTCGGAATATTTAGTATATGCCTCCGGTAAAATTTCCTGCCACGCCTCGACCTTGAGCGTAAATCCCTATTATTCAAGGCACCCATCAGTGTACCTTATTTCTTCAGATTATTGACATAGTCAATGGCATCCTGAACGGTGGCGATCTTCTCGGCCTCCTCATCGGGAATCTCTATATCGAACCCCTCTTCCATAGCCATAATGAGTTCAACCAGATCAAGCGAGTCTGCTCCGAGGTCATCGACAAAAGAAGCGTTGGGGACGACTTTCTCTTTTTCCACACTTAACTGTTCAACAATAATATCGACCATTTCTTGATCTATAGCCATTTTTTTCTCCTAACTGTTTTTATAATCGGCGGTACTTCAGCGATTGACGGTACTGCCACTTTTTTTACATTCTATCCGTTGCAACACAAAAAATTTGTTCTAAAGTAATACATATCACAGAAGTATAGCAAGGTAAATCAATGCCGATACAGGGCTCCTTTCAGGCAGCTGATCTTCTCCTCCGGCCGGGCAAGAGCCGCCTTGTCACATGTACATGCCTCCGTTGACGTGAAGAGTCTGACCGGTCATATACCGCCCGTCTTCGCCGGCAAGAAAGGCAACTGCCGCCGCCACGTCTTCAACCGTTCCCAGAGTACCCATGGGGATTTCACTCTGAATCTTTTCCTTGACCTCATCTGCCAGAGAGTCGGTCATTTCCGTTTGAATATAGCCCGGCGCCACACAATTTACCGTAATTGAGCGGGTCGCATACTCACGTGCCATCGACTTGGCCAGGCCGACCAGGCCGGCCTTGGCGGCGGCGTAGTTGGTCTGTCCGGCGTTGCCGGAAAAACCGATCACCGAGGTGATATTGATTATCCGTCCCCACCTTTTCTTCATCATCGCCCGTGAAGCGGCCTTGGAACAGAGAAAGGCGCCCTTGAGGTTGGTGGACAGCACCGCATCCCAGTCCGGTTCCTTCATCAGGGCCACCAGACCGTCACGGGTAATGCCGGCGTTATTGACGAGGATATCGATGGAGCCGGCCTCGGCAAGGATTGACTTGATGGCCTTCTGTACCTGTTCGCCGTCGGCGATGTCGAAGGCAATGACCTCGGCGCTGCCACCGGCCTCTTCTATGACGGCCTTGGTCTGCTCCGCCGCCTCCGGCCGGCTGACATAGTTTATATATACCTTTGCGCCCATTTTTCCCAGGCGGATGCAGACCGCTTTGCCGATACCCCGGCTGCCGCCGGTGACCAGCGCTGTTTTTCCTTGTAGACTCATGCTTTGCGATGCTCCTCTATCTTGGTGATGAGCTTGGGGATGACCTCGTTGAGATCACCAACAATACCGAAGTCGGCCACATTGAAGATCGGAGCGTTGCCGTCGCGGTTGATGGCAACGATGACATCGGCCGACTGCATGCCGGCCACGTGCTGCACGGCGCCGGATATGCCGCAGGCGATATAGAGTTTGGGGGCGACCGTCTTGCCCGTCTGTCCGACCTGATGCGGATAGGGGATCCAGCCGGCATCGACCACCGCCCGCGAGGCGGCGACGTCGGCGTTCAAGGCTTCGGCCAACCTGCGGATAAGCTCGAAGCCTTTCTCATTCTCCAGGCCGCGGCCACCGCTGACGAGAATATCGGATTCCTGGATGTTGACAGTTTCTTCTCCTGCGGCAACGGACTCGACCACCCGAATTCTACTCGCAAGCTCCTCGGTCTGAACGTCAACGGCTATGACCTCGCCACTTCTGGAAGAGTCGAACTCCGAGGCCTTCATCACCTTTGGCCGGACAGTTGCCATCTGCGGCCGCGACCGGGGGCATTCTATGGTGGCCATGATGTTGCCGCCAAAGGCCGGCCTGGTCTGCAGCAGTGCCCCGTCTTCCTCGCGTATTTCCAGGCTCGTGCAGTCGGCCGTCAGGCCGGCGTCGAGGATGGTTGCCACGCCGGGAATGAAGGATCTGCCGATGGCGGTGGCTCCGGCAAGAACGATTTCCGGGCGGTGCTCGCCAATCAGCCGGGCGAGAATCCTGCCGTAACGGTCCTCGGTGAAATGTTCAAGATCCTGGTGATCGACGGCATAGACCGTATCGGCACCATAGCCGGTAAGGCTCTTGGCGCATGTGCCTATATCACTGCCAATGATGACGGCACACAGGCTCACACCTCTGCGGTCGGCAAGTTTTCTGCCAATGCCCAGCAGTTCAAGGGATACCTGGGCTAACTGGGATTGACGGTATTCGCAAAAGACCCAGACTCCGGACCAGCTGGCGAGATCTGTCTTGACGGTGTCGCCCTGGATATCCATGACCAGCGCCCCCGGCTCGCAGACCTCGATACAGGCACCGCAGAGGGTGCAGTTCTCTCCTACTTCGGCAATGCCGTCTTTCACTTCGATGGCAGCAAAGGCGCACTGGTCTTCACAGATACCACAACCGATACATAATTCATTGTCTATTTTAAGCATGCGTCTCTCTACATCTTTTACAGATAGGGTTTGAGCTTATCCACCAACTGGGTGACCTGTTCATCGACGGTACCTGATAGTACAGCGCTTTCGCCACGCGGCTCGGGAGGAAAGACCCGTACCACCTGAGTCGGTGAGCCGGGAAGACCGATGGAGGCCGGATCCGCCTTTATTGCCTCGGCACTCAGGGTGGTGATGACGGCCTTCTTGGCCTTCATTTTGCCCTTGAGGGAGGGCACCCGCGGTTCGTTGATATTTTTAACCACCGTCAGCAGCGCCGGCAGAAAGACCTCGACGACATCATGGCCGTCATCCATCATCCGTTCGGCCACGAGGACCTTCTCGCCGATCTCCCTGATCTTCTGAACACAGGTCAGATAGGGTATATCCAAACGCAGGGCCAGACCGGGGCCTACCTGGGCGGTGTCGCCGTCGATGGCCTGCTTGCCGCAGAGAAAAAGATCGAAGCTTCCAAGGGTTTCCACGGCCCGTCCCAGGGTATAGGCGGTGGCCCAGGTATCGGCTCCGGCAAAAGCCCTGTCGGAGACCAGAACACCGTTATCGGCGCCGCAGGCTATGGCAAGCCGCAGCACCTCCTCGGCCTGCGGTGGGCCCATGGTGATGGCGGTTACTTCACCACCATGCTTCTCCTTGAGTCTGACGGCCTCTTCAAGGGCGTGCTGGTCGTAGGGGTTCATAATCGACTCGACCCCCTCGCGCGCCAGGGTGTTGGTTGTGGGATCAAGGCGGACGTCCCTGGCATCGGGTACCTGTTTTATGCATACGGCTATCTTCATGAAAATCCTGTAGTCTGCTTATCTTGGGGCTGTAGGCGCGATCGGCGCGGTTGAAACGAGTACGCCTGCACCGGGTCGGGCCTTACTTGGCGTATTCTTTATTGAGTTCCTGGCCGATGACATTGCGCTGGATCTGGTTGGTACCCTCGTAGATCTGCAGGATCTTGGCATCACGCATCATCTTTTCCACCGGATATTCGCACATGTAGCCGTAACCGCCCATGACCTGCACTGCATCGGTGGTAACCTTCATGGCCATGTCCGTGGCAAAGACCTTGCTTATGGACGAAATTTTGGAGATATTTTTGGGATGGGCATCGATATGACGGGCAGCACTGTAGGTGAGAGCCCGCGAGGCCTCGATATTGATGGCCATGTCGGCGAGCATGTGCTGAACGGCCTGGAAGGCTATAATCGGTTTGTCAAACTGGACGCGCTGCTTGGCATAGGCAGCCGCCTCGTCGAGGGCTCCCTGGCCCAAACCAACCCCAAGGGCGGCGATGCCGGGACGCGACGCGTCGAGAGTTTTCATCACGGTTATGAAACCGGTACCCTGACGGCCGACGATCCGGTCCTTGGGGATCCGGCAGTCCTTGAAGATCAGCTCGGTGGTCGAAGAGGACCTGATCCCCATTTTCTTTTCCTTGGGTCCACAGCTGAAACCGGGATCGCCTTCCTCGACGATGAACATCGACGCCCCACGGGCGCCTTTGCTGCGGTCGGTGATAGCCACCACCGTATAAATCTGCGCCTCGCCGCCGTTGGTGATCCACTGCTTGGTGCCGTTGAGAACCCATTCGTCGCCGTCGAGAACGGCGGTGGTGTTGATGCCGGATGCATCGGAGCCGGCGTTGGCCTCGGTGAGGCCAAAGGCGGCAAACTTTTTCCCGGCAGCGACATCGGGAAGATACTTTTGCTTCTGTTCCTCTGTACCGGAAAACAGCAGCGGATAAATACCCAGAGAACTTGCAGCAAAAGCGGTGCCGACACCAATACAGCCGCGGCCGAATTGCTCGAGGGCGAGAACGATATCGAAGCAGCCGCCCCCGAAGCCCCCGTATTCTTCTGGAATGGGAACGCCGAACAGATCTGCCTGGGCGATCTCGTCGAGAATTTCCCGCGGAAACTCATGCTTTTCGTCGAGCTCCGCCCTGATCGGCACTATGCGCTCATCGGTGATCTGTTTGGCTATATCAACAATCATCTGTTGTTCTTCAGATAAAAAATAATCCATCACTCTCTCCTATCTACCACTTTATCAGGGATGCACCCCAGGTGAAACCGCCGCCGAAGGCGCAGAACAGGACAAGGTCCCCCTCTTTGATCCTGCCGTTCCGGTTCGCTTCATCAAGCGCTATCGGAATAGAAGCCGCGGAAGTATTCCCATAGAGAGGCGCATTTATAAACACCTTTTCCTTCGATAATTCGAGTCTTTCCATCAGGTTATTGAGTATTCTGACGTTGGCCTGATGAGGTACCACCATTGTGACGTCCGCCAGATCCGTTCCGGTTTTTGCCAGAAGCCCCCGGACGGCATCCTCCATGGCCTTGACCGCGTGCTTGAACACCTCTTTTCCCTCCATGACGATATGAGCCCCGCACCAATCCTCGACCTTTATCTCGGAGTTGCAGCTCTCGGCGGTGTGCATGTAGAGAAGGTTCCAAAGGCTGCCATCGGAAAAATGATTCGATCCGACCATGCCCCTGGCGGTGTTATCCGAGGCGCCAACCACGGCTGCCCCGGCGCCGTCACCAAAGAGAATGCAGGTATTGCGGTCATCCCAGTTCAGCCGGCCCGAAAGTGTTTCGGCGCCGATGACCAGTATTTTCTTGCTGCTGTCGGCACGTATATAGTGGTCGGCCATGTCCAGGCCGTAAAGAAAACCGGAGCAGGCGGCGTTGATATCATAGGCGAAGGCCTTGTTCGCGCCTATCTCCCGCTGGACAAAACAGGCCGACGAGGGCATGAGCATGTGGGAGCTGATGGTTGCCACCACCAGAAGATCGATCTCGGCGGCCGCCATCCCCGCCATCTCCAGGGCCTTTTCAGCAGCCCGGCTGGCCAAAACGTAGGTATATTCGCCTTCAGAGCTGATGTGTCGCTGCTTTATGCCCGTCCGAGCCCGAATCCATTCATCGCTGGTGTCAACGATCTTTTCCAGTTCCTTGTTCGTCACCACCCTGCGAGGAAGGGCAGAGCCGGTTCCCAGAATCACGCCCCCCATCACGTCTCCACCGCACGAAACTGATTTTTCTCAAGATCATTCGAGATCTTGTCCTTGACATTGTTTTCAACCATTTTTACTGCTTCCAGTATTGCATTTTTGATAGCCTGGGCGTTTGACTTGCCGTGGCAGACTATACCAGTACCGTTGATGCCGAGAAGAGGCGCTCCTCCGTACTCCGTATAGTCGACGCGCTTTTTAAACCGTTTGAATGCCGGTTTGGCAAGGAAGTACCCCAGTTTGGCCAGCAGAGACTTTTTGATTTCGCTGGCCAGCATCTGCATGATGGCTTCGGCGAGCCCCTCGCTCACCTTGAGAATATTATTTCCCACGAAGCCGTCGCAGACAATGACGTCCACATCCCCCTTGTAAACGTCTCTGCCCTCAACGTTACCGATGAAATTGAGGGAACTCTTCTGCAGCATCTCGTAGGTGACCTTGACAAGGCTGTTGCCCTTGCCGGTTTCCTCGCCGATGGAGAGGATGCCCACCCGGGGATGCTCAATGTCATATACCGAGGAAAAGGCCGATGCCATCACGGCAAACTGAAACAGGTGTAACGGTCTGCAGTCTACATTGGCACCGATATCCATTATGACAACTGGTCGTTTGAGCGTCGGAAACATGGAGGCGATGCCGGGTCGGACTACATGCTTGACCCTCCCGAGCTTGCGCAGGGCCGCAGCCAGGGTAGCACCGGAGTTGCCGGCACTGACAACGCCTTCGACCTCACCCTGCTTTTGCAATTCGAAGGCCACCATGATCGAAGAATTCTTTTTTCTTCGAATGGCATCGACCGGATACTCATCCATGCCAATGACCTCTGAGGCATGGACAAGGCTCAGTGAGGATACAACGCGGCTGTCTTCTTTGAGATTATCGATGTGGGTGCGGAGAAAATCCGTATCGCCGACAAGAGTTATTTCTATTCCGGCCTGCTTAACGGCAAGTATTGCCCCGGTGATTAACTCCTCTGGCCCATAGTCACCCCCCATGGCATCCAGGGCAATTCGCACGTCCGGACTCCTATTCTAAATCCGTATCAATATGAAATACCGTGCGGCCCTTATATGTTCCGCATCCGCCACAGAGGCGATGCGGTTCTTTGGGTTCGCCGCACTCCGAACAACGGGACAGCCCCGGTGCCTTCAAGGCATCGTGGGAACGTCTTTTCCTGGTACGAGAATAGGAATGTCTTCTTTTTGGTAAGGCCATGATTTCCTCCACTGTATGCGCATATACGCCTGGCGGCATGCGCTGCTACTTTTTTAATTGTTTCAATACGGCAAAAGGCGATTGTGTCTGTTCCACCTCGCAGCTGCACTGTTCTTCATTGAGCGACACGCCACACCGGGGACACAACCCCTTGCAGTTTTTATCGCAGAGCAATCTCAACGGTAGGGAGAGAATCAGCTGCTCCGCCAGCACCTCGTCGACATCAATTTCGGGCTCATCAAGGAAAACCGTATCAATATTTTCCTCGCTCAGCTCAACTTCCTGTTGCGAAAGCATGCTGTCTTCTTCAAGTCTGAAGATATACTCAAAAGGCTCGTCAATTTCTACATCCACAGGCACACCGCAACGGCCGCAGGAGGCCTGTACTTCCGCCTGGATTTGCCCTTCGAGCACGGCGGTGATGTCATCGTTGAGTCGAAGGACTATTTCTGCCTGGGGCGCTTTGCGAAAATCCAACCCCGAACGCCTGGACCATCCAGTGTCGGCAACGACTCTTCGCAGTCCCCCTGCCGTTATTTCACTCCATGGAATCTTCACACCATCAACCTTTGAGTTCCACCGTCCCAGAACAGAGAGACGAAATGAGCAAAAATAATCAATTTTCCGTAGAATGGCCAGAAAAAAATTTGAAAAACCGAAATTGGGCGGGCTGTGATCGCGATAACGTTGCACCGTATAAGGTGCCGGTAACGTAAACGAAAACCGAAGATATTGGGGCTAGAGGACCCGGGCGAGTCTTTTGGAATTCGCCCGTAGTCTTACTGTCGCTGTGCCCAACAGCCTTTTGAGCAGTTGCACAGCCAGGGTCGGATTGTTTTTTTCCAGCTCGCCGAAGGCATGGGTCGAAAGATGGTAGACCGTCGTTTTTTCGATGGCGACGACCTTGATTTCTCTGGCGGATTCTCCTGCAAGGGCGCCTTCACCGACGGGAGCACCTTCGTCGAGAAAGGCCACCATCTGCATTCTGTCGGCAAATCCCGTTTCCGTTTGCACCCCGAGTCGCCCCGATTTGACGAAATACACTCCATCCGCCTTGTCGCCGGGCAGAAAAAGAGTGTCTCCCCGTTCGAGACTGTGCTCGCGGAGGCGGGGGAATATTTCCTCTCTATCCTGTTTGCTCAGTTTGCTCAGCACTGCAGTACCCCCTTCCCCATCATCCCCCCTGCTCGAACGAAGCATTCTTTTCCCTAAGCGTTTGAATCAGACCGTCAAAGCTCTGACGGCGAAGTATGGACTTGAATTCGGCCCGATAATTCCGGATCAGGCTGACCCCTTCAATATTGATATCGTAGACCATCCATTTGTCGCTATCCATGTTCATGATGTAGTGCACGGGGTACTTGTTACCCTTGTTCTCGATCAACGTTGACACCTGGGCCCGATCGTCCTTGACCCGCTCGCCTACATACTCGACGGTTTCGCCGGAATAGTTCTCGAGTTGACCGATGTAGTTGTTCTCCAACAGTTTGGTCATCTGGGTGGTGAACGTTTGGCGTTCTTGCTCGCTGATATCTCTCCAGGTGGGCCCGAGCACCCTTTTCGACATCTCCCGAAAATCGAAGCGTTTGGAGATGGTCGACATAATCAGGTCCCTTCTCTTCTTTTTATTGTCCTTTCCCTCAAGAGATGGGTCGGCGAGGATATCGACAAGTTGCTGCAGCGTCGGCTTCAACTGGGCGGTGGGACTTTCAACTTCGGCAGAAACAGCGGGAACCTGGAAAAGAAAGAAGACCGCAAGGACAGCTGTAATCGTACGTAGACAAACCATGACTCAATCCTATATTTATAATGAATCTTAATGATAATGTGAAAGTGCGGACACCTTCCCGTTTCGCCAACTCTCCACCCTAGAAATCTGTCTCTTGGTTGCCAGCCCTTTTTACCACATTCCGCCTGAAATCAAAAAAAGACTGTCTCGCGGCCACATAGGGGTCGAGGGAGAATTTCTTGATCTCCTCATACACGCCCGGGTTCAGGGATAGATTATTGATTCTGTTTACACCATAATATAATACAGACTGATCGCTTGTCATATCCATATAGGAAACCGGGCTGACAAGCCGGTCACCGACAAGACCGACGGAATGGCGAATGTTGGAGGGGCCGAGCAGGGGCCAGACGATATAGAGCCCTTCGCCGATACCATAGAAGCCGAGGGTCTGACCAAAGTCCGCAAGCCTGGGCTCGAGGTTGTACTCCTGCAAGGCCACGTCGGCCAGTCCATAGACGCCGGCGGTGGAATTGATGACAAAGCGACTGAGAACAACACCCGCATCCCGGAACCTGCCCTGAAGCAGATTGTTTATCAGCCTGATGGGGGCCGAAAGGTTATTGAAAAAATTGCCCAGGGACTCACGCAGCTCCGCCGGAAGGACATAGGAGTATCCTGTTTTTACCGGCTTCAAGACCCAGAAGTATAGCCTGTCATTGAACTGAAACAGTACCCTGTTGACCGGCTCCAGCGGATCGTTGATCTCCTCGATGGTATAGAACTCTTCCCGGGTATCCTCGTAGTCGTCGAGATAGCTGTTTTCAAGAAGGTTAGGTGTATCGGCCTGGACTTCGCCCCCGGCGTCATCGACGGCGATGGCCGGAGTGGCAGCAAGACCGACCAGCATGAACAGCAGTATGATTCTTTTCATAGTATCACCTTCCTACAAGATCACGCCCTTACCGGCATCCCCCCGTACAGGCCTACTTGGCACTGCCAAAGGCAAATTTACTAATAAGCGATTCTATATCCACCGACGATTCGGTATCAACTATCAGATCGTCTTCCTTCAGCAGATCCTCGGCGCCGCCAAGGGTGAGCTGGATATATTTATCACCGATTATTCCCTGCGACTTCACCGAAGCCATAGTATCTTCAGGCAATTGTATATCCCTGTCGATTCGCAGATCGAGGTTGGCGTAGCTGTCCACCAGAGAAATGTCCTCCACCTGCCCGACGACAACGCCGGCGATTTGCACGGAGGCGCCTTTCTTTACGCCGGAAACGTTGGCAAACTCCGCCTCGATAACATAGGTCCTGCTGCCGGAGAAAAGCGATACCTCTCCGAGATTGAAGGCCAGGTAGACAAAAGCCAGAAAACCGGCAATCATAAAAAGGCCCACGATAATTTCAACACTCTTCTTTTTCATATTTCCACCAATCGGCTCTGATAAATCTGCCCCATTGTTGTTTTAACGAATTCCTTGATATGCTCTTTCTCCGAAAGCTGGATCTCCTCGGGGCTGTCGAAGACGTCGGTTTTTCCTCCCTGGAGGATTATCACCTGGTCGGCGAGATTGAGCACCCGTGGAATATCGTGGCTGACGATCACCGAAGTGAAACCGACGCGCTGCTGGGTGTCAGCAAACAGCTCATAGATGTCCTGGGTCATGACCGGATCCAGTCCCGTGGTCGGCTCGTCGAAAAGCATAATTTCCGGGTCGAGCTGCAGCGCCCGGGCTAGACCGACACGCTTGCGCATGCCGCCGCTGAGCTGTGCCGGGTACCTCTCTTCGGCCCCATCGAGCTCCAGCTGTTCAAGGGTTTGATGAATTTTCCGGCCTATATCTTCCTCGGAGAGATCGGTCCGTTCGCGCAGCGGCAGAGCGATATTATCGTAGACCGTCATTGAATCGAACAGTGCCGAGCCCTGAAACAGGACACCGAATCTGCTGCGATGGCTTTTGAGAGCACTGCTGCCGAGATCGACAATGTTTTCGCCGTCCACCAGGATCTCGCCTTCGTCCGGATCCATCAGGCCAAGAATCAGCTTGAGGGTAACACTTTTCCCCTGCCCCGAACCACCAGCGATAACGGTGGTCTTACCTGCTGGAATGAGGAAATTGACCGCATCGAGCACTTTCTGTCTGCCGCCGTCCGATTTGGCGAAGGACTTGACGACATTTTTGAATTCAATGGCCGTATCCTTCATAACAGCACCGCCGTCAAGAGGTAATCGAAGATGAGCACAGAAATCGAAGAAAGGACCACGGCCTGGGTGGTGACCTTGCTGACGCTTTCGGCTCCGAAGCCGGCGCCGCGTATCCTGCCGACAAAAAAGCCCCTGCCGGTGCAGATCCAGACCACCAGTATGCCAAAGACCACCGATTTGATGAAGCCGAGGCGGATATCGTGGTTGGTAACGCTGGTCTGCATGCCGTCGATAAAACTGCCGGGGTTTACCCCCATGAGATGAACGCCTGCAATGTAGCCGCCGGCAATACCCACTACATCAAAAACGGCGGTTAGCAGGGGAACCGATATCAACGCCGCTATAAACTTAGGGCTAATGAGATAACGATAGGGATCCACGGCCATGCAATCGAGTGCGTCTATCTGTTCTGATATGCGCATGATTCCTATTTCGGCACACATCGCCGAACCTGCCCTCCCTGCTACCATCAGGGCGGTGAGCACCGGCCCAAGCTCCATGATAAGTGTCAGGGAAACCGCCGAGCCCAGCATACCTTCCGCCCCGAATTTGGAGAGGGAATAATAGCCCTGCAGGCCGAGGACCATGCCCGTCGACATGGCGGTGAAAAAGATGACCACCAGCGATCCAGCCCCTACAAAGCGAATCTGTTTAATGCATTCGGCCAGGCGAAAGGGTCTTTTGAAGCTGCCCAGCACCATCCTCAGAAGATAGATGCCCATCCTGCCAAGATCCTCGAGGACATAGAGGCCGATATCGCCTAATTTTCGTATGGGGTTGTTTTGCATTGCACGTTATCTGTAGTGGGGGCCAAGCGGCTCACCCCATTCTCCTCGTTGGTACAGCTGCTCCTTTACTTCTGCAATTCTCTGCGCTAAAAAGCGCAATCCGGCATCAAACATATAGTCAATCCATTAAAGTGTCAACGTGGAACCTGTGCTTCTGCGGTTAAAAAAACGGTTGCGCCATCGCCGTTTCCCGCCCGGAAAAGGTCGTCGTCACCGACGACGCGGACGGCACCATAGCCGGATACCTAACCCGCGAGGATTTCAGGCCCAGGAAAATGGCGACATCACTTGCGCCTCGGATCAAAGGTGTCGCGCAAGGCCTCACCGATGAAGATCAGCAGCACGAGCATACCCACCAGCACGGCGAAACTGGAAAGAGACAGCCACCAGGCGTCGATATTGGCCTTGCCCTGGGCAAGCAGCTCCCCCAGGCTTGGCGTCGAAGGCGGCACGCCGAGTCCGAGAAAATCGAGACTGGTCAAGGCGAGGATGGCAGCCGACATTCTAAAGGGCAGAAAGGTAATTACCGGGGTCATGGCATTGGGCAGCAGATGTCTGACCATGATTTTCAGATTACCCACGCCCAACGCCCTGGCGGCGGTGACGTACTCCAGGTTTCTGCCCCGGAGAAACTCCGCCCTGACGTAGTCGGAAAGCCCCATCCAGCTGAACAGACTCAACAGGGCAAGCAGCAAAAGGGCGCTCGGCGAAAAGATCGAGGAGAAAATGATGAGCAGATAGAGTTCCGGCATGGAACTCCATATCTCGATAAAACGCTGGGCGAAAAGATCTGTTCGTCCTCCGGCATACCCCTGGGCCGCTCCGGCAATAATGCCCACGGCGGTACCGATGGCAGTCAGGCTGAGGCCAAACAGAACGCTGAGGCGGAATCCGTAGATGAGCCGGGCCAGCACGTCCCTGCCCCTGTCATCGGTACCCAGAAAATTGTCGGTACTCGGCGGAGAAGGAACCGGGCCACCGACGTTCATGTTAATGGTATCATAACTGTAGCTGTTGGGGGGAAAAACGGCGTAGTTGCCCGGGCCGGCAATCAGTTCCCGGAAGAAGGGATCGAGATAGTCGGCCTCGGTCTCGAAATCGCCACCAAAAACGGTCTCTGCATAGGTTTGGACAATAGGAAAGTAGTACTCGCCCTGGTATTTCACCAGAAAAGGCTTGTCGTTGCTGATGAGCTCGGCACAAAGACTGAGACCGAAGAGAACGGTAAAAAGGATGAGGCTGTAATATCCTCGCCTGTTCCGGCGGAACCGCCGCCATCTCCGCCTGGCCATGCTCGGCGGACGCTGTAGTAGCACTTCGTTCATCTCTCGGCCCCTATTCGAGTTTTTCGAAGCCGATCCTCGGATCGACCATCACATAGCTGAGATCGGAAAGCAGTCGGGCGACCAGACCGAGGATGGTAAAAAAATAGAGGGTGCCCAGCACGATGGGGTAATCGCGATTCAAAACGGCCTCATAGGCCAACAGCCCCATACCGTCGAGGGAAAAAATCGTCTCGATGAGCAGGCTGCCGGTGAAGAAAGCGGCGAGAAAATATCCGGGAAAACCAGTAATGATGGGAATAATGGCGTTTCTGAAGACATGCTTGTAGAGCACCTTGCCCTCCTCCAGTCCTTTGGCCCTGGCGGTGAGAACATACTGCTTGCCGATCTCCTCGAGAAAGGAGTTCTTGGTGAGCATGGTCATTACCGCCAGGCTGCCGACGGCGCTGGAGACAATCGGTAGCACCATGTGCCAGAGATAATCGAGTATCTTGTGGATCAGGGAGAGTTCGCTCCAGTTGTCGGAGACAATTCCCCGCAGAGGAAAAATATTCCAGAAACTGCCCCCGCCAAAGAGAACGAGCAGGGCGATACCGAGAACGAACCCGGGAATGGCGTAGCCGACCAGGATAATAGTGCTGCTGAAGACGTCGAAGGTCGAGCCATGACGCACGGCCTTGGCAATGCCCAAAGGTATACAGACGCCGTAGACGATGACAAAGCTCCAGAGCCCCAGGGACATGGAAACGGGCAGCTTGGATATGACCAGTTCCATTACCGTCTTCTGATAATAATAGGAGGAGCCGAAATCAAAAGCCAGATAGCGTTTGATCATCGAGAAAAAACGTTGCAGGGGCGGCTTGTCGAAGCCGTACAGTTGCTTGAGCTGTTCGACCCGTTCGGCCCCGAGCCCGGAGGCGGCGCGATACATCGTCGAACTGCCCGAGCCGACCTCGCCGCCCTGGCCCAGTCCCTCCATCTCGGCGATCAGTTTTTCAACAGGACCGCCGGGAACGAACTGGGTAACCATGAAAGTGATCGCCATAACGCCAAAAAGCGTCGGGATCATGAGAATAATTCTTTTGAGAATATAATAATGCATGGTACAGCCCATGTTAATACATGTCGGGTCATATTACTACGAATATGGTCCCGATGCCGACAGCCTTTCAGCGACGGTACAAAAAAAAGATTGAGAGACTTCTCTCTGAGCATTATGCTAGTGTTTTCTCTTCCAAGTCACAAGATATAACTGCGCAGTATCCGTATTGGGTATTGGCACCGGTCGCCGGTGAAGTCGCACTCATAAACAGCTACACTTTCTTCCAGGATAATCACACATATGATTATATCTTCTTCTGATACATTGCAGGCACTCGTCGATAAAGCAAGGGCAAACGATGCCGTGGCCATCGACACGGAATTCATCTGGACCCGCACCTACCTGCCGCGCCTTGGCCTTATTCAGCTCGCTCTCTCCGACGAGGACTGTCACCTTATCGACCCCCTCGCCATCGACGATCTCTCACCGCTGGGGACGCTGCTGGCCGACCAGAGCGTTATAAAAATTCTCCACGACGCCCCGCAGGATCTGGCAATTCTGCACCAGGCCACGGGATACGTGCCCAAAAATATTTTCGATACCAGACTAGCGGCTGGTTTTGCCGGTCTGTCTGCCACGCTGTCACTTGGCAATCTCATCCAGGAACTGCTGGACATAACTCTCACCAAAACCGAGACCAGGACCAACTGGCTGAAGCGACCGCTGGACGATGAGCAGGTTCACTACGCCCTCGACGACGTCCGCTACCTTCGTGCCGCCAGGATAATACTGATCAACAGGATCATAGGTCCGGAGATCAAATCCTGGCTGCAGGAGGAACTCGATCTGCTCAACATCCCCGGAAACTACAACTGTCTGACCTCAAATAGCCGCTACAGGCGGATACGCGGCGCCAGAAGCCTCGATGCTGCCGGCCTCTCTATACTGCGAGAGCTGTCCCTGTGGCGGGAGCGCGTCGCCAAGAAGAACGACAGGCCCCGTGGACATATTATCCCGGATGGTGTGCTCATTGAAATCAGCAAACAGCGCCCCGCCACCATGGAGCAGTTGACAGCCAAAACCGATCTTTCAGCCAAGGCCGCCGAGCGCTGGGGCACAACCCTGCTGGAGGGCGTGAAAACTGGACTGGCATGCCCGACGGAAAGTCGTCCCCAGCCCGATCAATCGGTACGGCTCAACAAGAAAAACACCGTCATGCTCGAGCGCCTCAATGAGTTCATCCAGTTGAAAAGCACGGTTCAGGGTATCGACTCAATGCTGATCGGCAACAGCTCCGAGCTTAAAAAACTGGTGAAAATCCTTAACAAGTCCTGCAGAACCGAGATGGTGAGGCAGATGGAGGGGTGGAGAAAAACCTTTCTCAGCGATTTCTTCCGATATGCCAACTGACCCCAAGGCCTCTGATCGAAAGCTACGGCCAGGAGCCTTTCCCCTGCCGCCGAAATCGTCTATTGACCGCACCGCCGGGGTTTTCAGTGACGGCGACACAAAGGGAGTAAACACTCTCAAACCATCAACTTTTTAGCACGCCACTCTCTGCAAGCACGCTCTTTCCTCAATAGAGTTGGCCTTCAACGAAAGTTTCAGTTTGATTTGACATTCTTACTTGCTATACTCACCCTTTAGTATATACAATAGAAGATTCAGCGATGAACTCCAGTATCACATACGATAAAAACTCACACTGGTTTTCCGGTCATTTCCCCGGCAGGCCGATACTTCCAGGGGTAGCCCAGCTGAAAGCGGTTTTGGATTGTATTATCGCCACTGAAAAGGAACCGCTTACTTTTAGCGGCTTGAGCCGCGTAAAGTTTAAGCGGATAGTAGCGCCCGATGAACAGCTCGACATTCACATCACCCGCGGGAATGAAAAACATCACTATATGTTCACAATTACCAGCGACAACGAAGATGTCTGTTCAGGCAGAATATTATTTACCCGGAGTCCCCATTAATTAGCCCATGAATATTGAAACAAATCAGACCATCTCTCGCGTCGCAGAGATCATTATAGACGAGCTCAAACTTGAAGACGTAACCCCGGAAACCTTTGATCCGGACCTCGACCTCGTTGACGAAGTCGGTGTAGACTCCATGGATCTGGCCACTGTCGCCCTGGTACTTCGCGACGAGTACGGGGTACGGATAGACGAGGATGATTACCCAAAACTGACCACCGTGCGGATAATCGCCCAGTATCTCGACGACAAACGCAACGGCAGCGAATAGATGGCCACCACCAGAGAAGAGTATACATTTGCCGATATACTCGCCAATCCGCACATCAAGGAGCGCTGGCAAAAAGTCCGCCGCTATTTCTTTCTGCGCGAATCCACCTATGACATGAGCAACAGGTGCAATATTCGCTGCCAGGGATGCTACTACTATGTCGGCGATAAACAGTTCGCCCCGGAAAACAGGGACGAACAAGCCTGGCGCAATCTGCTGCTCAAGGAAAAAGAACGCGGTATCACCTTTGTTGTCCTTGCAGGTGCAGAACCGTCTCTGGTTGCAGATCTCTGCAGGGCATGCTACGAGGTCATCCCGCTCGGGGCCATAGCCACCAACGGGCTTATAGCCATACCGGCCGATATCGACTACCGAATCCACATCTCCGTCTGGGGCAACGACCGCACCAGTGAAACGATCAGAGGGGCCGCCAATATGCTTGGCCGCCAGATCGCCAACTATCACGACGACCCCCGGGCGGTGTTCATCTACACCTTCACGCCCGACAATATAGAAGAAGCTCGAGAGGTTACCGCGACCCTGGCGGATTGCGGCCAGTCCATCAGCTTCAACATGTTTTCGGCGCCGGTGGGTTATCGGGGGCCGCTGCAACACACCGTCGACTCTTTGAAAAAGACCCGCGATGTCATGGGCGAGCTGCTCTCGGACTATCCCCAAAGCGTTCTTTACTCAACCTACAACATTGTCGCCCATACCGAACCACAGGGGCTGCATGATCTCTTCTCCTGTTCCTACCCACGCCGCAATCAGTCAACGGATATCGGTCTTGGCAGGTCGTTCAGGCAGTACCGGACCGACCTGCAGTGGGACCGGGAGGCCGCCTGCTGTGTGCCGGACACCGACTGCGACGACTGCAGGCATTATGCCGCAGGCTCCGCCGTGGTGACAGCGAGAATGTATCGCCACGCCGTCGATCCCGAAACCTTCTCCGCCTGGCTCGATTACGTCGATACCTACCTGGCCGTCTGGGTCCGGGAGTACAAAAAGGGGCAAAATCTTTGTAATACCTATATCCATCCGCCTGTAAAGAAATAGTAATATTATGCAAACCGTCAGCTCTCTTCTCGATGCCCACTGGTACGAGCGCTATAAGAAAATTTCCAAACTCAATATTCGCAGTTCAATCTACGATGTCACCAATCGCTGCAACCTGCGGTGCAAGGGGTGTTTCTTCTTCTCCTCCGGAGAACACATGGTGGCTCCGGAAGAAAAGAATATCGACAACTGGCATCAATTCATCGACCGGGAACTGGAAAGGGGCGTCAATCTGGCGATCCTCATTGGTGGAGAACCGACTCTCTGCCTCGACCGAGTCGAAGCATTCTACAGCAAGCTCCCCACATTCTGCGCCACCAACGGTCTGATCAAGGTCCCCCGGGACCGCTTTCCCGACATGATGGTGGGAATATCCCTGTGGGGCGATGCCGAGGATGAAAACATTCTCAGAGGCCAGGACACCTTCAAGGTATCGAGTGCAAACTACATAGGCGATCCACACGCCTACTATCTTTACACCATCACCCCCAAGCAGCTCGGCAAGACGGAAAGCATTATTCGCAAAATCAAGGACGTGGGTCTCAAAGTCCACATGCAGCTGCTCTCCAACGACGAAGGTGTCGACGGCTTCAGCTGGCAGCCTGAGGAACTGGTGGCCATTCGCGAGGAAATGGATGCAATGCTCGACGCCTATCCTGAAACGGTGATTTCCTCCAAATACTACCACGAGATCATCACCACCGGCAGAATGCTCGGCCGCTCCTTCGGCTGGATGGAATGCCCCTCAGTGACCGATCCCCTCGATACCAGAGATCCTCGCCCCAAGCGGCTGACCAACTTTATACGATGGTCCTCCGAGCTGAAGTCCATGCACCGCTGCTGCACCTCGGAAACCCGCGACTGCGCCACCTGCAAAGATGGTGCCGCCCATATGAGCTGGGTCATGGTCAACAAGCGGGCGCACATGAAAAGTTCGAAGGACCTGCAGAACTGGATAGAGGTATACGAAATGTTCGCCAAACTCTATCAATTCATCCCCTGGTAGACCAATGGCGGCACGCGATGCAGTTATCGTCGGCTACGGTGGCATCTCGCCACTGGGCAGCGACCTCGAACACCAGTGGCGGCGAGCGCTCGCCGGTGAGAGCGGCGTAGGGCCTTTGAGCCGGTTTGCTCTGGACGGTGACTTTCCCGTCCGCATCGCCGGCCAGGTTCCCGACATTGACGGCGAAGACTATCCTTTTCTGGCACCGCGTCACCAGGCGGCCTGGTCCTCGCCGGTTTTCAAATACTCGCTGCTGTCGGTGGCCCACGCCCTGGAAATGAGCGGCCTGGAAATCAGCACGGATATCGAGGCGAGAACGGCTGTCACCTACAGCACGGCCATCGGCGGACTCGACGCCGTCCTGCAGGCCGACAGAAAACTACGCAGCGAGGGCAAACTGCCCCACCCATATGCCAACCCCAATTCCTGCATCAACATGGTGGGAGGGAAAATCGCCATAGAACACAAGGCCCGCGGGCCGATATTCTCCCCCATCACCGCCTGTGCCACCGGGCTTACCTCCATTATCATGGGAGCGATGTTCCTGGAACAGGGCCGGGCCGATGTCGCCATCTGCGGGGCCGTCGATTTCGCCCTGGTGGAGCCCATCGTCGCCGGCTTTTACACCATGAACGGCGTCTACATCGCCCCAAAGGGCAGGGAGTCCGATCCGCCGGAGATGGCCAGCAGACCCTTTTCCGCCGACCGACGGGGCTTCGTGATATCCGAGGGGGCAGGAGCGGTTATCCTTACTACCCGTGAATTCGCCAGAACGCACGGCCTTTCCTATGCCACGGAGCTGGCCGGTTGGGGCATGACATCCGATGCCCACCATTTCGTCGCCCCCTATTTCGATACCATCCGCAAATGCATGGCGGATGCCGTCGATGACGCCGCCCTGGCGCCCGCCGACATCGACGCCGTTAATGCCCACGCCGCCTCGACCAAGGTGGGCGACAAAACGGAGTACCAGGCGCTGCGAACGTTTTTCGGTACCGAGATGCCGCCGGTGTGCGCCAACAAATCACTCATCGGCCACGCCATGGGCGCCTCCAGCGCACTCGAAACCATTTTCGCGCTCAAGGGCATGGAAGACGGTATGGTCCCACCGACCATCAATTATTCCGCCGACCCGGAGATCGACATCGACTGCGTGGCCGACGGCAAACGCCGGCTCACCCAGGAATTCGTCCTCAAAAACTCCTTCGGTTTCGGCGGCTGCAACGCCTGCGCAGTATTCAAGCACTCGGGATAACCATTTTCTATGCGAGCACCTCAAAACAGAAAAGTCCATGTCGTCGGCTACAGCGCCGCAACCGCCCTGGGCCACTCCTTTCAGACAAGCTGGCAACGGGCGGTGAAGGGTGAAGCCGGCTTTCGCCGGGTGACGCGCTGCCAGACGGAAAGCCGCAGCAATGTCGTCGGCGAAATTCCCGACTGGAATCCGGCCGGGCTCTCTTACGTCGATCGCAAGGAAGCCTCGCTCTGGAACGCCGACTTCGTCTTTCTGACCATGGAGATGTGCCGGCAGGCCCTGGCGGATGCCGGTCTGGAGATCGACGGCGAAACCGGTCCCAGAACCGGCTGTCTCATCGGCTCCGCCCTCAACGGCACAGACGCCTATCGCATTGCCATGGACAACTATGTCAACCGCGGGCCCTACAAGGTCAGCCCCTATCTGCTGCCCAATGTCTGCGCCAATCTCCCCGCCGGCAAGGCCGGCATGCTGCTGGGATTTACCGGGCCGATATTTTCGCCGCAGGGAGCCTGTGCCTCGGGCAATCACGCCATAGCCGCCGGTGCCCGTATGATCCGTGACGGTGACTGCGATTTCGTTTTGGCCGGCGGCGTCGAAACCTGTCTCGTTCCTGAAATCATACAGGGTTTTGCCAATATGCTTGCCACCATCAAGGTCGGCCCCAAGGACCGCGCCTTCGACAATCCCGCTCAGGCCTCACGACCCTTCAGCATAGACCGCAAAGGTTTTGTGCTCGCCGAGGGTGCAGCCGTACTGGTGCTGGCCGCCGAGGAAGCCGCCGCCAGCCTCGGCCTCACCCCCAGGGCCGAAGTAGCCGGCATCGGCTGGAATTCCGACGCCAATCACTTCACCCGACCCAACGCCGCCACCATTATCAGGGCCATGAACGACGCCATCGACGATGCCGAGATCACCGCCGGCGACATCGGCAGCATCAATGCCCACGGCACCTCTACACCCACAGGCGACGCAACCGAGGTCGAATGTTTACGTCAGGTCTTCGGCCAGGAGCTTGCCAGTACGCCGGTAACGGCCAACAAGTCACAGGTAGGCCATTCGCTCGGCGCCTCCGCAGCCATCGAGGCGGCACTGGCCATCGAAGCCATGCGGGAGGGGATCGTTCTGCCAACGGTCAACCATCGTGCCGATCCCGACTTCAACGACATTGATTTCGTCGCCGACAGCTCACGGAGGCACAGCCACGAGCATGTTCTCTCCAATTCCTTCGGCTTTGGCGGCACCAACTGCTGTATCGTCTTTCGAGGAGTGTGATGCGACCCCGACCTTTCATACCCGAGTTCCTGGAGAACAGCCGCTACGTCAAAGACGGAAACAGCGGTATTATCTGGCACCGCAGCGAATTGCGCACGCTTTACGTCGATACGGATCGCTCCCAGGTCGTCTACCACGCCAACTATCTCAAATATTTTGAGTTCGGCAGAGCCGAACTGATGCGTGAGCTCGCCTATCCCTACAAGAAAATCGAAGAGAGCGGCTATATCTATCCCATTATCAAAACCGAACTCAACTATTATTCGCCGCTCTACTACGACGACCTGATGTATATCCACACCCGGCCTTCCGCCATGGAAAAAGTCAAGCTGCAGTTCGATTATCTCATCACCAGGGCGGATAACGGCGAGATTTGCTGTACCGGCTTCACCAGGCACTGTGCGGTAAACGGCAAGAAGATTCCCATCGAGATAGACGAAAAAACCATGAAAATCTGGCAGGATTTTCCGAGATCATGAGCGGTATTCGCCGAGTGGTCTCCATTCCCCTCCGTCCCTGGTATTTTGACCACGGCTACAACGACACTACGGTACTGGCCGCCGTGGAAACCATGATTCTTCTCGCCGCCGAGACAGTGCAGAGATACCCCGAAGCCGATGTGCGACTGATGGAAAACGGTCGCTTCGCCAAGTTCCTGCAGGTGCCTCGGGACTCGGAGTATATCGAGGTGCAGATAGAGTGCCGTGAACAGAATGAAACGGTGCAGGCCCATCTGCTGAGCCAGACAGTCATCCGGACCATGAAAAGGCTGATAGAGCACGGCCAGGTATCTTTTGCCAGCAAGCGTACGCCACTGGATACAACTGCGGTACGGGACCCTGCGCCGCCGCATCCGCTCAAGCGCCTGGATGCAGAATTCATCTACAGCAAGCTCGTTCCTTTTGGCCCGGCTTACCACACGCTTCAGGAAACGCTGCTCACCGACGACGAGGTCTGGGGCCGGCTGCGGACCCCTGCCATTGCCTATACCGATGATATCCAGCAGATTCTCGGCTCGCCCTTTGCCTTCGACGGCGCCCTGCATGCGGCATGCGTCCTGGGCCAGCAGATCGTCGACTATGCGCCCTTTCCCGTTGCTTTCGACAGGCGACTCATCGTCCGGCCGACACGGCCGGACAGCGGCTACATCGTCAGGGCCATGCTGGTATCCCGCTCGGAGGGGGAACTGGTCTTTGATCTGGTCATCATCGACGACGGCGGCAGGCTCTTCGAGGAGGCCCGGGGCGTGCGCATGCGCGATGTCAGCAGAGGGACTTCTCCGAAAGGATTATGACAAAGGATCACTTTTTACAGCCATCGAAGCTCACCGGTGGCACCACAGCAGCAGCTTCTCCACCGATACCCTGGTGAGCCAGCGGAGAAAAATGAGTGAATAATAGCTGCCCGAAAGATACATGCCAAGCATGAACACCAAATGGGACGTGCCATAGGCGAGAGGACCGCCCACCGATACTATCCAGGGGTTGTTGAGCTGGAGAGAGACGAAACCGAGTGCGGCGATAAGCGGCCAGCCGATGACATAGCTGAACGCCATGGCAAAGATGCCGGCGAGCACCACGGGCGTCGGCTTTTCCTTGAAAGCGGAAAGGTCGGCCTGCGATTCGATAGCCCTGCGGACATAGCCGGTTGCGGCAATTTTCTCGATGCTGCGTCTGATCATCTGCAAAAAACGCTGGAAGAAACAACGAAAAGAGCGTCCGGCACACCGGCAGTACCGGCTTTTGCTACCGTTTCGGCGTATGCGGGACAGGACTGTGCCGTTAAGCCAGGCTGTCGTGCAGTTATCTGGCACGTTTTCCGGAACCGGGATTGACAGCGAAGATTGCGGACGGGGTAGAGCCCTTTTCGATACTGCCAATTTCGCCGGCAGTTATTATTTCTATTGTTTTGGCCCATCATGCCTGATATTTTCATGTCTGCCGGCACTTTGCTGCCGGCCGAGGAGCTCCATTCACGACGACTATGCCAGTGTACACTACAAACACCATCATTTTCAACGGCAATCAGATCCGACACCGTGACCACCACCGACCGCTCCAGCGATGGCACCGCCCCTTCCCAGGCCGGGCCTGATTGCTGGGACTTTTTCGATAGAATATACTGTATTACCCTCTTTACCCGGGGTGACCGGAGGGCTCAGGCGGAAAAGGAGTTTGCCGCCGTCGGTCTGCTGGACAGGGTGCGGTTTCATGTCGCCGTCAGACACCCGACCGACCGGGAAGAAGGGATCTTCGAGTCGCATATGCACTGTCTTGCAGACGGTCTCGCCGCCGGAGCCGAAACCATTCTCGTCTTCGAGGACGATGTGTTTTTTCAAGGCTTCGATAACCAGAAACTCTCAAGAGCCTGCAACTACCTGAAAAAACATGGCCCCTGGAACGGCCTGTTCCTCGGCTGCATTATCGATGGCAGCCGACGGACCGGAGAGAGGAATCTGGCCGGCATCAACTATCGAACCCTGGCCCATGCCTATGCCCTCCACCGTCCTTTCGCCTCGGAGTTCGTCAAAAACCAGTGGAGCGGCGTTCCCTTTGACGAACTGCTCCGCAGGAAATCGAGCCGCTTCTATGCCCTGCGGCCGATGTGCGCTTTCCAGGGCCGCGCCGGAACCGACAACCAGAGGATACTCATCGACCGAACGCGAAGAATGCTTGGCGGGCTGCCCTTCATTCAGAAAACCAATGAATTGTATCAGAATCATAAAATTCCCTTTCTTCTGGTCCCGGCTCTCATCCTGGTGGCATTTTTCTCCCTGTTCATCCGGGGATACTAATCCGAACATTTTCGGCACAACGGAAGGACCGGCAGCTTTGATGATTACTCTCAAAAACCTACGATCGTTTTGTAGAAGAGCATGAATGTAACCGTGTATACAATGGTCAACAAATGATGGGTATGTCCTCCTTCATCCTCCATCCGAGCCGAAAATGATCCGCTACCGATATCTCTTCGCCGCCCTTCTTCTCGCCGCAGTCCTCGGTCTCGTGGGCCTGTTTCGTCTTGATATCGACAGCGATGTCCTCCACCTGCTGCCCGCGGACAATCCCGTCATCGGCGACAGCCTCGACATTCTCGAGCATCACCCTATTCACAGCCAGATTGCTGTTGACATTACCGCCGCCGGTGCAGATGCCGACTTTCTCGTTGAAATCGCCGAAGAAGTACAGAGGCGAATGGAAGCCAGCGGCCTTTTTGCAGAGACCGGCACCCAGGCGACGGTGGAGCGTTTTGCCGCAGTAGCTTTCCATGCCGCCCACACCCTGCCGCTGCTGTTCAGCGCCGAAGATCTCGAAAAACAGGTTGAGCCGCTGCTGGCCGAAGAGCATGTGTACAAGCGCCTGGAGGCCATTTTCGCTACTCTCAGCACCATGGGGGCCCTGGGACAAACCTCGTTCATAGGTCTCGATCCTCTAGGCCTCAAGGACAGAGTTCTTGCCCGAATGGCGCCACTGGCGCCGTCGCTGTCTACCGGGCTCCACCGCGGACACCTGATCTCCGCCGACGGCAGACATCTGCTGCTCACCGCCAGACCGCTGGCTTCCGGTACCGACAGCACCGCCGCCCGTAACATCACCAGGCTCTTTGCGCAGATCAGTGCAGAGATCGGCGCCACCCACCCCGGAGTAGTCATTACACCGGTGGGTTCCTACCGCGCCGCACTCGATAATGAGCGCATCATCCGTGCCGATGTCCGACTGGCTCTGTCATTGGCCACTGCCGGCATCGGCCTGCTGCTGCTTCTTGCCTTCCCCCGGCCGCTGGTGGGACTGCTGTCGCTGCTGCCCGCACTTGCAGGCACGTGCCTGGCGCTGTTCTGCTATTCTCTTTTCCACCAGTCGCTTTCCATCATGGTTCTCGGTTTCGGCGGCGCCATTATCTCCATTACCGTCGATCACGGCATCGCCTACATGCTGTTCATAGACCGGCCGCAAACAACCACGGGCAGCCAGGCTTCCGCCGAGGTGCGTGCCATCGGCCTGATGGCCGTGCTCACCTCCATCGGCGCTTTTCTGATTCTCAGCGCCAGCGGTTTCCCCATATTCACCCAACTCGGCCAATTCACCGCCATGGGTATTTTCTTCTCCTATACCTTTGTTCATTCGGTATTTCCAAAACTCTTCACATCCATGCCGGCTGGCAGCGCCAGACCGCTGCCGCTGCACCATCTGGTCGACGCCCTCTACAGCACCGGCAGATACGGACTGTGGGCTGCGCTGCTGGCAGGTGCAGCCCTGCTTTTTTTCGCCCGGCCACAGTTTCATACCACGCTGAGCAGCATGAATACCATGAGCGAGGATACTCTCGCCGCCGACGCCCTTTTCCGTGAGGTCTGGGGGGATGTGAGCGATCGCGTCGTTATCATGCATTCCGGGGACTCCACGGCAGAACTCCAGCACGGCAACGACCGTCTTCTCGCCCTCATCGAAGCAGATGTCGAGCAGGGGAGAATCAACGAGACCTTCGTACCGTCAATGCTTTTTCCCGGCCGACAGCGAGCAGCTTCGAATCTGACGGCCTGGCAGCATTTCTGGAACAGGGAACGCCAGGAACATGTGCAAACGACACTCAGGTCCGCAGGCGACCGCCTGGGCTTTCGCCCAGACGCCTTCACCGACTTTTTAGCCCTTGTCGATGCCGGTCCTGACTGGCAGCCCCGTCCCATTCCCGAACAGTTTCACGACCTGCTGGCCATCACCGCCGGCGACCAGGGATACTCGCAGTTTATCAGCCTCGTCCCCGGCAGCGGCTACAGCGCCGAGGATTTTTATGCTCGCTATGGCGATATCGGCAAGGTGTTCGATCCGTCGCTTTTTGCCGACCGGCTGGCGGAACTGCTTTTTGAGACCTTCGCTGTGATGCTGGCAGTCATCACCGCCAGTGTCGCCTTGCTGCTGTTTTTTTTCTACCTGGATCTCAAACTGACCCTCTTAACCCTTCTTCCGCCGTTTTTCGCCTATATCTGTACACTGGGAACCCTCTCTCTCATCGGCCACCCCCTCGACATACCGGCGCTCATGCTCTCCATCGTCATATTCGGCATGGGCGTCGACTACTCCATCTTCTGTGTCCGCGCCCACCAGCGCTACCGCCGGCTCGCCGATCCCGCCTACGGCCTGGTGCGGGTGGCCATCTTCATGGCCGGGACATCGACGCTTATCGGCTTCGGCGTTCTCTGTCTCGCCGAGCACTCCATGCTCCGCAGCATAGGCATCACCTCCATCCTCGGCATCGGCTACTCGCTGCTGGGCACCTTTCTCCTTTTGCCGCCGCTTCTCAAAGGCTATTTTGCCGGATACGGCACACGGGGCGGCAGCGGCAGCCCGGCCTCGCGAATCCGGAGCCGTTTCAGCCGGCTCGAAGCCTATCCGCGCATGTTCGCCAGACTGAAACTGCGCTTCGATCCTCTGTTTGCCGAGCTGTCCGCGATTATCCCGGCTGAGCGCAGGGTCGATACCATCATTGATGTCGGCTGCGGCTACGGCGTGCCGGCCTGCTGGTTTCTGGAGAGATATGACAGTGCCCGGGTCTACGGCATCGACCCCGATCCGGAAAGGGTGCGCATCGCCTCCCTGGCCACCGGCACCCGGGGCAGTATGGTCCATGGTCAGGCCCCTGAGATCGGTGCGACACCACCTCCGGCCGATATTGTCCTGCTGCTCGACATGCTGCACTATCTCGACGACGAGACACTTATGGTCCTGCTGCGAAACTGCCGGCGGGCACTGGCGCAGGGAGGCATTATCGTCTGCCGTTTCGTCATCCGCCCGAGTTCTCGTCCCTCCTGGTCATGGCGTCTTGAGGATTTCCAGGTGCGGCGCCAAGGTCTCCAGCCCTTCTATCGCTCCCCGGAGAGCATGGCCGCCTTTTTTACACGCGCAGGCTGCGAGAATGTCCGGTCGCTGCCGGCTGAGAACAACCCCGAGCTGTTCTGGATTACAGCCGGCACCAATACCCACGAGCATGATTAGCCAGACTCCGGGCGGACGGCTTTCCCCGGCGGAAATAACAGGCGTCGTCGCCCTGGCACTGTCGGCGGTGCTCTTTGTGGCCTGCCCGCTCTGGGCGGCAATTCCCCTGGGCGTCTTTGTGATACTCTGCTGCATCGCACCGTTTCTGCCCCGCTGGGGATTCTTTCTGCCGATCATAAGCAGAGGATCCCGAAGCAGCGGCTGGGTTGCCCTCAGTTTCGACGATGGACCCTCGCCGACCACCACGCCGCTGCTCCTCGATCTGCTCGAGCGGTACTCCCTGCAGGCGACCTTCTTCGTCAATGGGGTCAAGGCGGAGAGGCACCCGCAACTGATCGATGAGATCGTGCGCAGGGGACACACCATCGGCAATCATTCCTGGGACCATGATTATTTCCTTATGCTCAGAAGCATCAAGGACCTGCACCGGGATATCCGTAAAACCCAGAATATCCTCAAAAAACATACCGCCAGCCCGCGCTACTTTCGCCCGCCGGTCGGCATAACCGGCCCCCGGCTGGCGCCGGTGCTGGCTGCCGAGGGTATGATCACCATTACCTACAGCCGTCGTGCCCTTGACCGCGGCAACCGCAATACTGCCAATCTGGCCGCCAAGATCCTCGGCCGGCTGCAACCGGGTGACATCATTATGCTCCATGACCTGCCGGTGTATCATCCCGAACAGGAACAGAGCTGGCGCAAAGAGTTACACGCACTTTTTGCCGCCTTGGCCGAAAAAAACAGCGTTGTCCCCCTCGAGCAGCTCATCAGCGCCATACCCGTCGACGCCGGCAAGGATTACCGATAAAAAGCTGCGCCCTGCCCACGGCAAAGGTCCTTGCAAATGTTGCCCGGACTACAGTATACTGAGCACCTCAGGTGATGCCGCCGCCGGCGCCTCTCCACAGACGACCACGGCAGTCCGCTCTTTCGGATTTCAACTTCAGGAAAAGTATGGCGATCATGTTTACGCGCAGGACCCTGGCACGGGCCAGTCTCCTGGTTCTGCTGGCCACCTTGCCGATTTTTTTTCAATCATCGGCCTATGGCGCCAGAATCAATATCTTCGACACCACCAAAGACAGCTGGGCACTGCTGGGAGGATACGGCCAGAGCTTTCCCGGTTGGGGCAACACCAGCGAACGGGTAAAAACCGTTGATATCATAGGACGATACAACCATCTCGTTGTCGACGATGCCGGTTCCGGCTGGTATGAGGGCTATCACTCCCTGCTTCTGGAGGTGCCGGTCTCCGTGGTTGTCAGCCCTGAGGTTTCAGCCATGGTGGGTGTAAACGTTCTGGCGGCCTACACCTTTACCGCCGGCAACCGTTGGCAGCCCTATCTCTTCGTCGGCGGCGGGCCTGTCTACAGCTTCGCCGACATACCCGGCATGGGAGCGGAACTCAACGGTAATTATCAGTTCGGTATCGGCTTCAAAAGTGACTGGAACAGCGAAAACGAGGTGCTTGCCGAGCTGCGCTATCACCACATCTCCAACGGCGGCAGCGAAGAACCTAATAATCCTCTCAATTCCCTCAAGGTACTGCTTGGCATTTCCTTCTGATCGTTCTATGGCTACGCAACAGAAGTATTCCGACCCCAAGATCGACGGCGATCTGCAAACTGTCAGCTATGTTGCCAACGACAATGGAGAACAGGAGCTGACCCCCGGCTCCATATGGGATCCGGTCCACACCGTTAATGAGCAGGCCTGGAGAGAAATTGAAAAACAGGTTGAATCTTCACAGCGTAAAATCGCCGCCGGAAAACGCAGCCCGCTCCACTATTATATGACAGTCAATCAGATGAACGCCGCCCTTCTGGCCCGGTATACGGGCCAGAGCAGCTGGCGTGTACGTCTTCACCTTCTGCCGTTTTTTTTCAAAAAAATGGCCAGAAAAACACTGAAAAACTATGCTGATTTCTTCAAGATCTCAGTCGAGGATCTGCAGGACGGCAGGCTCAGACCACCCCTGTATGCACACCATGAACGATAATCCTGATGCCTTGCACGGTTTTCCCCATACCCAGTCCGCCCATTGTGAGAGCGGCGTCGCCGCCAATCTTTTCAGCCACATGGGCCTACATTTTTCCGAGGCCATGGCCTTCGGCATCGGTGCCGGCCTGTTTTTCGGCTATCTACCGTTTATACGCGTGAACGGCCTGCCGCTTGTGACATACCGCTCGGCGGCCGGTAAAATTCTCAAAAGGCTCGGCCGGATTCCAGGCGTCGTCATGGAGCAAAAACGGTTTCGCGACCGCAACCGGGCCATGACCGAACTCGATGCCCTGCTGGAGAAAAAGGTGCCTGTCGGCCTGCAGACAGGGGTTTTCTGGCTGCCCTATTTCCCCACTGCCCTCCGTTTCCACTTCAATGCCCACAATCTTGTGGTATATGGCAAGCACGGCGACGACTATCTGATCAGCGATCCTGTTTTTGCCGAGCCTGTGCGCTGTAATGCCGAAGATCTGGCCAGGGCCCGTTTCGCCTCCGGCGCCCTCGCCCCCAGAGGCAAGATGTACTATCTGACCGGGGTGCCACAACATCTGGATCGCAGGCCGCATATCGTCAAGGGGATCGAATCGGTCTGCCGGACAATGGTAGATGCCAGATTCCCGCTCATAGGCATAAGGGGCATGCGGCTGCTGGCCGGCAGGATGGAGCAGTGGCCGAAACGTTTGGGCGAGGAGCGTGCGGTCCTGCACCTCGGTCATGTTGTGCGCATGCAGGAGGAGATCGGCACCGGTGGCGGCGGATTCCGCTTCATGTATGCCGCCTTTCTCCAGGAAAGCGCCATGGTGCTTGGCGAAGATTTCCTCAGGGACTGCTCGGCTACCCTTAACGAAGCCGGAGACAGATGGCGCCACTTTGCCGTCATGGCCGCCAGGGTCTGCAAGAAAAGAGCCAGGCCCGACGACACCTATGGAGCCATGGCCGAGCAAATCCGGCAATGCGCTCTTCTTGAGGAAGATGTTTTCCGGCAGCTCAGACAGTGGTTGAAAGGCTGAGCATGGTCCCGTCACTCTCCCAGCAAACGACACGACCCGGTTCACAGGCCCTGGTCGCAGAGGCGCTGGTCAAGCGTTATGACCGTGGTACGATCACCGCCCTCGATGGGTTCAGTCTCACCATCGCCGCCGGCGACTTTTTCGGCCTGCTTGGCCCCAACGGCGCAGGCAAAACTACCGCTCTGTCTCTTTTCAGCTCCCTTTTTGACGCCGACAGCGGCAGCATAAAGATACTGGGTGCAGATCTCAAAACCAGGGCGGCGGCAATTCGTCCTCTCATCGGTCTGGTGCCCCAGGAACTCGCTGTTTACGAAAAATTCACTGCCCGGGAGAATCTTGCCTTTTTCGGCAGACTTTACGGCCTCGGCGGTAAGAAACTCAGACAGAGCATCGAATACTGCCTGCAACTTGCTGGTTTGCAGGACCACGATTCACGCCGGGTGTCTGGGTATTCCGGAGGAATGAAACGACGCCTCAATCTGGCCGTCGGCCTTCTGCATATGCCCAGCCTGCTGCTCCTCGACGAACCGACGGTGGGCATCGACGCCCAGTCACGCCATCTGATTCATGAGCAGTTGCTGTCACTGAACACGATGGGCATGACCATCGTCTATTCCACCCACTATATGGAAGAGGCCCAGGATCTCTGCAGCCGTATCGCCATCGTCGACCGCGGCCGGGTGGTCGAAGAGGGCATACCCTCTGTATTGCTCAAAGAACACGGCAGCCGCAATCTGGAACATCTCTTCCTGGGCTTGACAGGCAGGCAGCTTCGTGATACCTGATGCCTGTTGCGCCCTACCGAATTTTGACGCTCAACCTGCGCAGCGCCGAGGCAGCTCATTATACGCGGTGGTCTTCCACAACCGTTTTTGAGAAAAGCGTGAATCTACGAGTTCGTATAATGAGCACTCCATGATGCCCAGGAGACCAGCTCAACTCATGGAGTACTCGGATGCGAGGTAAGGTCATTCTTTTTCTTTTTTCTTCAGCAGCCGGACTGCAATGGTAAAAATACTCACCGCCGTGTGCAAGGAAATCGTGTTGCTGAGCCGTGACCGAACCGGCCTGCTGGTGCTGTTTTTGATGCCGGCGCTGCTGGTGGTGATCATCACCCTGGTCCAGGTCAACGTCATGGAACTCACCGGTCAGAAAAAAACGCGGATTCTGTTCCACGATCTCGACGGCGGCCGTCTCGGCACCCTGCTCGGCGAGCAATTGCGTTCAGCTCATTTTGAGATTATCGCCGCCGATCCTGCGACTACTGACGTTACAGAGGTGGAGGAGCTGGTGAATGCAGGCAGGTACCGACTGGCCATACTCATCAGCAGAGGCTCTTCTGCGGCCCTGGAAAAGAAAGCATCGTCGCTTCTGGCCGCAGAGCCCGACGCAGGCAATGAAGCGGCGGCGATACCTCCTGAATCGGTGCGGGTCTATTTCGATCCCGGCATCATGCCGGGTTTTCGCTCCGGCTTGAGTTCCCAGCTGCACATGGCTCTTGCAGCAGTGGCCATGAAGATGAAACTTGCGGCTCTGGCCGAAACACTGGAAGAGGTCGTCGTCTCCTACGGACTCAGCCCCGAAGCGACGCCGCTGCCGCTGTCTACCCTTGACAGCCGTCTTGAACAGCCGCTGCTGGAGATCGATATCGATCCAGGCGACGAAGATACCCCCCGCATGGCTCCCTATAACCCCGTTCAACAGAATGTTGCCGCCTGGGCTCTTTTCGGCATGTTTTTCACCGCCCTGCCCATTGCCGGTTCCCTTCTCGAGGAGCGAAAGTCCGGCATCTGGCATCGCCTCAAGAGTATGCCTGTTTCCCAGCTCCAGCTCTTTTTCGGCAAAATGCTGGCCTATATCGGCGTCTGTTTCTGCCAGTTCCTGCTGATCTGGCTCATCGGCGCCTACCTTTTTCCGCTGCTGGACCTGCCGGCCTTTACCGTCTCGCCCAGGACGACGGCAACGGTTCTGACCATCGTTGCCGTCAGCCTGGCCGTCTGCGGCTACGGTCTGTTTTTGGGGCTGGCCTGCAACACCTATGAACAGGCCTTCATGATTGGAGCGACCTCGGTTGTCGCCGCGGCCGCCGTCGGCGGTGTCATGGTGCCGGTCTACGCCATGCCGCAACTCATGCAGCAGCTGAGCATCCTCTCCCCTATAAACTGGGGCCTCAATGCTCTGCAGGAACTGCTCATCCGCAACAGCCCCGCCTCGACAGTTATCAGCGACTTTTTCAGACTGGCGGGCTTCGCTCTCATTACCCTTCTCGGCGCCTGGAAACTGTCCAGATCGCGATTATAAATTTTATTCCTTTTTTCAGGCAGCACTTCTAAAGACTATGACACCATTTGAACGAGAATTACTGGAACTCATCTGTACAACCTGCAACCTCCAGGAAGTGGACATGGACACGGTAAACAGCAACGATCCGCTCATCGGTCCGGATTCCCCCCTGGGAACAGACTCCCTAGATGCCCTGGAGATTGCCGTGACCATCCAAAAAGAGTACGGTGTCCGCATGGACTCGGAAGAGACCAGCCGGGTGGTTCTGCAGTCACTGGCGACGCTTGCCGCCTTCATAGAAAAAAACAGATAACCTCACTCACTATGCTCATGTATTGGCCAGATATATCACCAACCAGCCTCTCCTATAGTGTTCGTATGCGCCGGCGGCGCCAGTGCCTTCTCGGAGCTATGCACATCACGACTCCAGCATGAATATCCTTCTGGTCAACCCCCCGAATTGCGGCCGCAGTATTCCCGAGGAACGTTTCGGCATTGACTCGCTCAAGCAGATATTCCGCGGCGAACCCCTCGCCCTGGAAGAACTGGCGGGCAACCTGCAAGAGCATCAGGTGCGCATCGTCGACCTCAAGGCCGACCCTGAAGGCCTGAGCGACATGCTGCGGCACTTCACCCCGGATCTCATCGGCATAACCGGCGTCACCTGCGAGGCCAACACCATGCTGCGGCTGGCCGACGAGCTGCGCCAGAGCTACCGGGTACCGGTGGTGGTCGGCGGTATTCACGCCAGCAACGATCCCGATTTTTTCAACCATCCTTTCATTGACTATATCGTCGTCGGCCTCGGCAAAAAGGTTTTCGCCGAACTTGCAGCCGCTCTTGAGGAGAAAAGGTCCCACATCCGCCTGCCAGGAGTCATCGCCACCGATCCCGGAGGGAAGATCGTACGACCAGCCTGGCGCAATGACAATAGCGATCTGGTCGAAGAGCGGCCGCCTGCCTACGATCTGGTGCGGCACTACCGCAGCCATTACATACTGGAGAGGCTCAATCTGAGCATGGGCTTCGTCGCTTCGGCCTACGGCTGCCCCCAACGCTGCAGCTTCTGCTGTATCGAAGGCCAGACGGGCGGCAGGTATTTGAGCAAATCCATCGATGCCGTTATCGGCGACATCGAACGGCTCGGCCCAGAAATTCCCGTGGTCCGGCTCGTCGACGCCAACACCTTCGGCGATGTGAACCGGGCCAGAAGACTCGGCGAGGCCCTGGCCGCATCGTCCCTGCAGAAGCACTACCTGGCCGATATTCGTTCCGATACCGTCGTCCACCACCCCGAGCTCCTGCGGCTCTGGAAAAAGGCCGGCCTGCGAGCTGTGGTCACCGGCTTCGAAGAGATCGGCGACGACCGTCTGCGTGCCATGAACAAGGCCAATACCGCAGCCGTTAATACCGAAGCCATCGCCATACTCAACGATCTTGACATCAAGATAGTGGGTGATTTTATACTCTCACCCGATTATGATGAGGGCGATTTCGAGCGCCTGGGTCTCTACCTGGAAAACAGCGGCATTGACCTGCCGATGATAACGGTTATGACCCCCCTGCCTGGAACCGCTTTGTATGCCCGGGAGAAAAAACGTATCATCAACCACGATCTGGATTACTATACTCTGACCAATGCGATCACCAGCACCAGACTCGAGGAGAAGACCTTTTATTCACTGTATGCGGCCCTCCTCGCCCACAGTCACAAATCTGTACATATCTGAATAATGAATGCATTTATAACGGCGGTTTCGGCCTTTCTTCCCGGCAGACCGGTCAGCAACGACACTCTTGATGCCTGTCTCGGCAGCGTCGACACGGTTTCGGCAAAAACACGCAGAATAATTCTTGCCAGCAACGGCATCGCCACCCGCTACTACGCCATCGACCCCGACACCGGCCGCCCCACCCATACCAATGCCCAGCTGACGGCCGAGGCCATCCGGCAGCTGCCGCAGGGCAGGGACATAGACTGTCTGTGCTGCGGCACTTCCACTCCGGACCAGACCATGCCGGGACACGCATCCATGGTCCATGGCGAACTTGCCATCGGCCCCTGCGAGATTGTCTCCACCGCCGGCATCTGCCTTACCGGCGTCACCGCTCTCAAATATGCCGCCATGGCCGTGGCCCTGAGACCATCCGCCACCGCCGTCGCCACCGGCTCTGAACTGACATCCGCTTCTCTTCAAAGGGCGTTTTTTCAGGCGATGACGGATCAAAGCACGCCGGAGCAGGACGAGCCGAGTCATCCGGCCTTCTCCTTCGAAGCGGAGTTTCTGCGCTGGATGCTCTCCGACGGCGCCGGCGCAGCGCTCATTGAAGGCGCCCCCACCGGCAACGATATAAGCCTGCGCCTCGACTGGATCGAGATACTCTCCCATGCCCACCGCCTGGAGGCCTGCATGTACGCCGGCGCCGTCAAGGAAGAAGACGGCCGGCTCAAGGGCTGGCGCCAATGCGTTGCCGACGGTGATTTCAGCGGCGGCGGCATCATGACCATCAAACAGGATGCCCGCCTGCTCAACAGGGAGATTCTCGAAACCTCGGTGGCCCAAAGCCTGCCGACAATCATGGCCGCCCACGAGCTTGAAGCCGGCGACGTCGACTGGTTTCTGCCCCATTACTCTTCCGAATATTTCCGCAAGCCACTGCAGGAGAAAATGGCGCAGAGCGGATTTGCCATCGAAGAAGACCGCTGGTTTACCAACCTCACCAGCAAAGGCAACACCGGAGCGGCATCCTTTTATATCATGCTCGAAGAACTGCTGTATTCAGGGAAGCTTCGCAAAGGACAGCGCATACTGGCAATGGTTCCGGAGAGTGGACGCTTCAGTGTCGGCTGGATCTGCATGACGGCGGTGTAAGGTCGCCTCACCAGAAGCTCGTCTCCCGCCTGCTTCTCAGATAATCCAGGGAACGAAACGTCTGGTCCGCCGCATATACCGCCGGTAGGCCGACCCGAAGAAACGGATATTCTCCTTCTCCTCGATCAGGGCGGCGACAACGGCTGCCAGCGTCGCCACCAGCATCAGCAGCGTCGTTGTCGCTGTCACCCCCTTGAGATAGACCCCCCAGGCGAGAAAGAGCAGAGATGTGTACATGGGATGACGTATGTAGGCATATATACCTTCGTCGACGACCCGAACGGTGTTTTCAAAGGGCAGGTTTTCCGGCATCTCCTCGCGTCCGTCGTATCCGCCTCTTTTGCGCAACATCGCAACCGCCTGGAGCACGATGAAAAGCGAGGTAAACAGCAGCCCCCATGAGAGGAGCTGCGGCGGCGACAACGCCGCCTCGAACCAGCGGCGGTAATTGAGAAGACCCAACAGCAGAATGCTTTCAAAAATGAAAAACCGGTAAAACCCGTGACTGGCGGGATTATGAAGTGCCTTCCAGGAGATGCGCAGGAAAAAGAGACTACCGGCGACAAAGAATATGGTTGGAATCATGGCGGCCATCTCAGAAGCGCACCAGCTGCCCGAATTCCTCCCGACCCAGCAGAAGTTTGACCGTGGCAAACGATCCCATAAAGGTCCCGACAATACCAGGAGCGAGTACGTTCTGCCCGGCAAGATAGAGTCCTTTTACCGCTGTGCGGTTGAGAAGAGCGGTGGCCAGCATTTGCGAACAGGAACGCCTGACGCCGTAGGCGCTGCCCCCCGGGCTGCCTACCCAGTCGCGCAGCGTCAACGGCGTATAGGTATCGAGCAGCGTCGTCTCGCCCAGGGGACCGAGTAGGTCTTCGCTTTCGGCGACCAGTTTCGCCGCATGTCTGTACTTGGCATTTTCGTAATCCGGGCCGCGCCGGCCACTGAAGGTCTGCCGCCAGGGCTCCCAGACAGTGTCGTTGCCGGATGTGAGGATCGAAAGCAGATTGATGCCCTGCTGCTCGCTGGCACGTATCTGGTAGTATTTCATATCCTCGACTCCGCCGTCGGCATCGGTTTCGATCTTGAAGATATTATGATCTCTTACCTCACAGGATTGCGAATCGACCATCACATGAGCGCAAAAAATTCCGTGGGTGTCAAAGATGCCTGCTATTCTCTGTCGGTAGGAAGGTTTGGTATCCTCAGGCTTGAGCATGCTTACAACCACTTTCGGATGCACCGCGGCGATGACGGTATCGGCCTCTACCCGTTCCCCGGTGGCAAGCTCCACTCCTCCCACCACCCTGGATTCAACCAGTATCCGCGATATTTTTTCGCCGGTCACCAGCTTTCCGCCCAGACTCTCCAGCCTGGCGGCAAGGGCATCGGCCATAGCTGCGCCGCTGTTATCCAGCCGCCATGAGGAAGAGACATAGGAGGCCAGGGCCATGTGGTGGTAGTAGGCAGGGCAGTCATCGAAAGGCACGCCGATCCAGCAGGACGGGATGGCGAGGATGCTCCTCAAGGCCGGCGAGCACTTGAGCTCGTCGACTATCTCGCCCATGGGCCTGAACTGGTCAAGCAGCGAGAAGTCATTGTCGGCGGCGTTGAGAAAATCGAGGTTGTGCAACTGCCTGGCGGCCTTGCGAATTTCCCGGGCCAATATTTCTATCACCCCCGTTTCTTCAGGGAAGGCCAGGGCCAGGTTATGGGCGTAGGCGTCGATCCCCTCCACCAGGTCGAAGATTATGGACGGAGAAGATGGTGCCTGCAGATGGTAGCGGTCGATGACGCCGTTTTGCCCCATTCTCGTTACCGGAATGGCATCGCTGACACCGAGATAGTCGAAGAAGGTTCGCAGAACCTGCCCTTTGTCCAGCGAGCCGAGATAGTGCACTCCCACCTCACAGTCGATGCCGCCGCGGCGATAACTGCGCATCAGTCCGCCAGGCTGGAAGTTCTTCTCATAGACAGTGACGTCGCATCCCAGCTTCGCCAGAATGACAGCGGTACTCAGACCGCCGGCACCGCCTCCAATTATCGCCACTTTACGGGGAAAAGCCACAGTATTCATAGCCTCTTCTGGTAAGAGATGATCAGGCCTTTCCAACGGCCTGGCCGGATGTCGTATAGCGGCCGCAACCGCCGTCCCTACTGTATAGACACTGTCAGCGGATCAGGTATTCCCACAACGGCCCTGCATAGCCTTTTGCATGCATTCGAGCGACAAGTGCGGCGCTTTCGGCACCGCCGGAGCCGATGATGCAGTTTTTCCGCCCACCGACCCTGGCGGTGACAAGGGCCTTTATCTCTTCTGGACCGATGGTATCGGACTCATAGAATACCGGCTCGAGCAGGTTTGTTGCCGCTGTAATTTGCTCTTCTTTTAAAGCGATGTCGTAGAGCCCTGTCTGCGGATATATCCGGATGCCGAAAAAAAAGAAGAACACGGTTCTGGTCAGTTTTTCAAGGCCATCCAGGGTCTGATTGACCGTCGTCGGTGATTCGCCCGGTCCTCCCAGCAGAAAATAATGGGCCGCATGCAGCCCGGCATCCAGGGCCTGACGGTGTGCTCTAAAAATATCGTCGACGGTGAAGGGCTTTCTGTAGCTCCTCAGCATCGACTCAGCCAGAGATTCGCTGCCGAACTCGACATGTTTGAGACCGGCCTCGGCCATAACGGTAAAGTAGCCTGGCGGCAGTTTTACCGGGGCAAAAAATCCGCCCCAGGGAATGGAAAGCCCCTTGGCCTTGAAGCTTTCAGCCACCGCCAGGCTGTGGGCGATATCGGAGTTGAAGGCGGAATCGGTTATGAAGATATATTTTGCGCCGGCCGCTTCCAGGGCCAGGGCCGTCTCGGCCACCGTTTCCGGTTCGATCAGGCGATGCTTTCGGCCTTCTATAGCCGGATAGGGACAGTAGACGCAGTTAAAGGAGCAACCGCGTTTGCTTTGCAGGTTGAGCATTCCGCCCTTGTCGAGATAAAAGCGTCTGTGGGCAGCTTCGCCTTTCGCATCAAGCACTCTTTTGCCCTGCCACGGCTCCGGCGGCCCGAACTCGCCGGAGCCGGGTGGGGAAATAACCCCCGGGATCAGCCCGGGATCCTCTCCCTGCTCGATGGCACGGACCAGCAGGGCGAAGCGCTCGCCCTCGCCGACTATGCCCCAGTCTGCTCCCACTGCCTGGAGAATAGGCACCGGCATGATGGTGAATCCGCTGCCGCCGCAGACAATGACGGCATCAATTTTGGATTTCAGCCAGCCGACCAATTTTCTGTATTCATCTATAAAGTAACGGGGAGCGCCCACTTCCGTATTATCAATATTTCTGCAGGACAGTCCGATGATCTGCGGACGGAACTCCTGCAGGAGCGTCTCCAGCTCCAGCTGCGAAGCAACGTTGAGATCGACAATTCTAACATCATGATCGGCGGCGACCGATCCGGCCACATAATCGAGGCCAAGGGGATAGACCGGATACGGCTCCGTCAGGGTATTGGGTGATATCAGCACTATTCTCATGATCCGCTAAGCTCCATGGCGGCAATAGTGGACCCCAGAGACAGAACGAGGATCGTATCTCGGTCCGGATCGAGAGGCATCGCCTCGAGCGTGGTCAGCGCCATGGGCACGACACCATCTTCGAGGAGTCGGACGCCGAGAACCACGCCTACAGCGGTGGCTGTTGCAAACTCGCCTATATACCGGCGGCAGTCGACAACCGGAGCCGAAAGTGCCGAAGCCGCGAAAAAACGCTTGAGCTGTTTCTCACCCTGTACCCTCATGGCCGCGGGGATTCCCGCCAAAACCAGGGCGCACCTTCGCTGGCGGTTTCGCAGGCATTCAAGAGCGCCTGCCAGTTCGTCGATGGCGCTGTCTGCACTGCCGCTGCCGTAGTAGGCCGGACGAATGCGACATATGGCCCCGACTTCTGAGCGGCTGACGAGTATGGCGCCGCCACCGTCGGCCAGGGAGGATTCGCCGTCTATGGAGGGGTCAAGCAGAGGAGAAAAAACGGCGTGGCCTTCGTCGGTGCCGACGATGAGGGCCGGCGGCTTTGCATCTTCCAGCATCAGCTCGGCCGCCAGCAGCGACTGTTCGAAGGAGTAATCGCCGCCGGCTGCGGTTATGTTGGCACCGGTGGCGCCATACCTGATGGCCAGTTGGCCGGCCGCGGCGTTATGTACCGAACCGACAAAGTCCGTAGGGCTTGGAAACTGTTCGTCGGACTCAGCAAGGCGGCTGAGAAAATCGTAGGTTTCCGAGAGCGCCCCCCAGCCGGTCCCCAAAAAAATCGAGTCGAGGTTCTCTTGCGGCGCTGTCTCGCCCCGGGCATCGGCCGCCAGTGACAGAGCCATCTGCGGCAACCGTTTCAATCGGCGGATCAGTCGCGGCGGCAGCGCCTGGGCAATGAGGTCGAGTTTGGCGGTACCGGCAACACTTTGCCCCTGCTTCAGGCTCTCCACGGTTGCCTCGGTCAAACCACCACCGCTGAGACAGGAGTAGCCGTGAATAAACAGCGGCGCCTGGGGCTGCTGTCGAGCCGGTGCGGCAACAGCCGTTGTTTTCTTGCCAACCACCAGGGAACCGTTGTTGCCGCCGAAGCCAAAGGAATTGGTGAGCACTGTCTGCAGCTCCTGCGGCTGCGGCGTAGGCAAAGGCGCAAGACCAAGGATCGGATCGACCGTCTCCAGACCAGTATTGGCCGGCAGCAGCGAGGAAGATATGCATAACGCCGCTATCACGGCTTCGATGGCGCCGGCAGCGGCCAGACTGTGGCCGGTTGCCCCCTTGATCGAGGAGAGCGGCGGTGGTCGCGAAAAAAGCCGATGGACGGCCTTGGACTCCGCCAGGTCGTTGTCGGCGGTGCCGGTGCCATGCAAATTAATATAATCGATATCCTCCACCTCGAGTCCCGCATCTCCAAGCGCCATGCTCATGGCCCGATGGGCGCCCGCTCCTTCGGGGTGGGGTGTGGCGGCATGATAGGCGTCGCAGGAAAGACCCGCTCCGAGGAGGACGGCAAGCGGTGTCCCGGTCCCGTCGCCTGTGAGCAGCAGCATGCCGGCGCCCTCGGCCACGGCCATTCCTCGTCTATTGATATCAAGGGGACGACAACCGGCGGGATCGACGAGCTGGAGGGAATGAAAGCCAAAATAGGTGAGCCGGCAGAGCGAATCAGCGCCTCCCGCCAGTACGGCCCGCGCCCGACCGCTGCGCAGCAGTCTCATTGCCAGGGCAATTGCCGCCACGCCGGAGGAGCAGGCGGTGGAAACCGACAGCGCCGGACCGCTGCAGTTGAAGTGGCCGGCGATATATTCGGCGACGGTGTGTAAGCCGTGATACCGGTAGCTGCGGCGATCGCCGCACCCTTGCCGCAGAAGCGTTTCGCTGGTGAGAATGCCGCCGGTGGTGGTGCCCAGGACGACGGCATCGATGCCGTGCTTCCATCCCTGCATGGCCTCTTCGGCGGCAATACGAGCCAGCGTGTGGGTGCGCGGCAGCGATGAATCATCCACCCCCCCTTCAACCTCGCCAACAAGCAGCGGTTTTGACTGCAGCAGGCCAAACAGCGACAGGGGACGTATGCCACTCTGGTTGTGGCGCAGCGCCTTCTCGGTGGCAGAGAGTCCGGTGCCAAGCGAACTGATTATGCCGGCACCGCTGATATAGACCGGTGGAGTCTTCAAGAAAACGTTTGCGCTGAATTTACTCTGATATGCTCGGCCAGATTGGCGAGCGAGGCAAAGACCTTTTCACCTACTTCTTTGTTATTGATGGTGACGCCGTAGTCTCTTTCAACCATGACCACCATTTCGAGGACATCGATGGAATCGATGCCGAGTTCTCCGCCCACAAGCTGGGCATTTTCATCAAACTCCTCGGGGGTGACATCCGTGAGATTGAGGATGGTTATCAATTTGACCTTGAGCTCTTCGATTAATGACATAATTTCCTGTTACTCTAGCAGCAATCGCCTACGCCGGCCAGGCGGCGTCACAGCAATGAACCCTTCTGATATGAGAGGCAACCGATATCATGAGAAAATTACAGCTTCATAGCCGGATATCCCGCCGTATTGCCCGTAAACCTTATCATCATATAAATCCGACGGAGATTTGTCACCTAAAATTTATTGGCGATTTTCTCAATTATGCGGTATCTATTTCAATGTAATTATGAAGAATCCAACCCCTTCCGATTTCACTCTCGAGGATATCCTCCCCCACCGCGGCGACATGTTGTTAGTCAGCAGGATTGTCGAAGTTGACAGCAGCCATGCGACCACGCTTTGCCGCATCAAGCGGAGCTGGCCGCTGGCCGGAGAACAAGGCGTCCAGGCCCTGGTGCTGACCGAGGTGGCAGCGCAAACCGCAGGCGTTTGCAACGGCTGGGACCGAATACAGTCCAGGGGACTCGATTCGGAGAAAATGGGATGGCTGGTGGGTATCAAAAAAGCAGCGGTGTTCATTGACTGGCTGCCCTTCGACGCAGAAATAGTAGCACGAGCTGAAAACACGCATAATTACGGTAATCTCAGAGAAGTTCGCTGCCAGCAGCACCTTGGGGACAGACTGGTCGGCAGCTTCACGCTTCAGCTCTTTCAGGAGTGGGAAAAATGACAGACACCATCAACGGCGGCGGACAACGCCGTATTGCCATAGTAACCGGCGGCAGCAAGGGAATTGGTCGGGCCATCGCCAAAGAGCTGGCAGCCGTCAACTGCTATGTGGTCATCAACTATATGAGCGACAGGGCCGGCGCCGAACACACCCTGGCCGAAATCGAAAAGGAGGGAGGCGACGGCGAGATCTATCAATTCGACGTCCGCGACGCCGAAGCTGCCACAGCCGCCATCGACGATGTCGCCGGCCGCCTGGGCGCCATCGATATTCTCATCAATAACGCCGGCATCATAGCCGACGGTCTGTTCATGATGATGCCGGCCGAAAACTGGCAGAAGGTCATCGATACCAGCCTTTCGGGTTTTTTCAACATGACGAGGCCGGTAATTGAGCAGATGGTGCGGCGCCGTCGAGGTGCCATCGTTTCCATCTCCTCGGCCAGTTCGCTGATGGCCAACCGCGGTCAGGCGAACTACGCCGCCGCCAAGGCCGGCTTGAATGGTGCCAGCAGGTCGGTGGCTGCCGAGGTCGCCCGACTGGGTATCCGTCTCAACGTCGTCGCCCCGGGCCTGATCGCCACCGACATGATTGAAAACGCCCCCCGGGACCGGATCAAGGAAATGATCCCCATGGCCCGCATCGGCCGTCCTGAAGAAGTGGCCAAAGTCGTCGGCTTTCTCTGCTCTGATGATGCCAGCTATGTCACCGGCCAGATCATCTCCGTCAACGGCGGCATGTTCTGATGAAGCGTATACTCTTCCTGCTCATCCTCTGCTGCCAGTGCAGCCCATTTGCCACCGCTTTCGCCCGGGACGAGGCCCATCCATTCCGACTGCAGTCGATACAGGCCCGCTTCGTCCAGGAGAAGAACATGAAGATTCTCGCCCGGCCGCTGGTATCCACGGGCAGCTTCACTTTCGAAGCCCCGCAATCGCTACGCTGGCAGTATCATCAGCCGGTGGCCTCTCTGCTGTTGATGCACAAAGGCACAGTACGTAAATTCGTCGGCCGTGACGGCACCCTGGTCGAGGAGAAAGGGGCGCAGCTCGACGGCATGCAGATGGTGCTGCCCCATCTCAGCGACTGGCTCAACGGACGGTTCGGCGACACCGACATGTTCAAGGTGGCCTCTGCCGATGAGCATCGCCTCCTACTTAAACCGCAACAGCAGGGGATGGCCCGGCTGATTTCCGCAATCGATATCATTTTCAGCGAAACACCAGGCCTCATCGATGCCATAATCCTGCACGAGGGCTCCGATGCCACCACCACCATAACCTTCAGCGAACGGATCCTCAACGAAGACATCTCCGACGAGGTTTTCACCAGCAAATGAGAAGTATTGGCGCCATTGTCACAGCACTCGTACTCGTCTTCGGATGCGCCGACCGGGGAAGAGATCTTTCCCGCCTGCCGGCGCTCTCCGGCGAATTTGCGATCGAGGACTGCAGCAGCCTTTTTCCCGCTCGCGGCTGGCAGTACGTCCACTCCATTGATTTTACCATGGACAACGGCTACGGCACCACTGTCCTCGGCGTCACCACCCTGGAGTCCGCGCGCATCCGCTGCGCCCTGCTCAGCGTTGAAGGGTTCACCCTCTTCGAGGCACTTTTTGACCGAGACACCGGACTCGCCATCCTCAGGGCCGTCCCCCCCTTTGACACCGCTGAGTTCGCCGAAGGCCTGATAGCCGATATCCGAACGATCTTTCTTCCCCCCCCGGGGGATATGCATCCTGGCCTGACCCAGGACGGAAAAAAGATATGCCGCTTCACCACCGCCGAAAACAGGATAAGCGACATCATCATCGCCGACGAAAAATGCCCGCAGATACAGACCTACTCCCCAGACGGTCTGCTGCAGCGCCTGGTTTCCGGCCGCGACTGCCGAAGAAGCCAGGCAGGCTTCATCCCCCGCTATCTGGAATTGCACAGCTACGGCAGATCCGGCTATACCTTGAAAATGAATCTACTCCGCACAGACAGAATACCATGAAGTTCAAACTGATCTATCCCAAATGGGCCAAGCTCGACAGGCAGACAGAGTTTCACCTCCCCCCTCATGGTCCGGTGGTTTTCGCCGCCGCCCTTCCCGAGTATGTCGATATTGATTTTGTCGACGAAAATCTCGAGGAGATCGACTTCGACGATGATGCCGACATAATAGGCATCTCGATGATGCTGACCGTGCAGGTCAAGCGAGGCTGGGAAATAGCCGACATCTATCGCCGCAAAGGCATCACCGTGATCTTCGGCGGCATTGCCACCATGCTGCATGCCGAGGAAACCATGGAACATGCCGACTCGGTTTTTCTGGGCGAAGCCGAAGGCCGCATGGAAGAGGTGCTTGACGATTTCCGAAAAAACCGGCTCAAGCGCCGCTATGATTATATCGACGACAGACCGGACATCTCTCTGGTGGGTCCGGCGCGCAGAGACATCCTCAACCGGCGCCTCTACAACTATAAAGGCGTGCAGATGGTCGATCTGGTGCACGCCTCACGCGGCTGCCGCTTTAACTGCTACCCCTGCGCCGTCTCCTATCTGGGCGGCAGGGTCTTCCGTCCGCGGCCGGTGGACAAGGCAGTAGCCGAAATGGCCGCCATAGACAACAACAGACTTTTCATCGTCGACAATTCGCTGGCGCAGGACACGGCCTGGGAAAAGGATCTTTTCAGGGAGATGATCCCGCTGAAAAAAAACTGGTGCTCCCATCCCATCGAGGACAAACCGGAGGTGCTGGACCTGGCGGCCCAGGCTGGAGCCTGGTACGTCTACCAGGCTGTTTTCGACACCTCGGACCACATCAAGGAACGCATCAGGCGCTATCATGACCACGGCATTATGGTGGAAGGCACCATTCTCCTCGGACTCGACGACCATAGCGAGGATTTCATCAAGGAGCTGGTTGATTTTCTCCTGGAAATCGAACTGGATCTGGCCGAATTCACCGTTCTCACACCTTTCCCGCACACCAAGGCCTATTCGGCACTCGCCGCACAGAAGCGAATACTCTCTCACGACTGGAACGACTATTCAGCCGACAAGGTTGTTTTCCAGCCGAAGCAGATGAGCCCCGAACGGCTTGGAGAACTGCTTGACTATGCCTGGAATACCTTTTACGAAAGCGAGCCACAGTCCATCAAAATGGCCAAGCTTTTCAAGGAGGTTGTAAAAAAAGAGATGGATAACGGCACCTATACAGGGCGCGACAGAAGCCTCGCCGGCCACGGCTTTGGCAAACCGCTGGACGAAAGCGATGAACAACGATAGTACCATCGATATCGAGGCGGCCGTCGCTGCCCTGCTCAAGGGACCGCTCGATCCCCACAAAGCCTTCATCTCCGGCGGTGCCACCTTCGGCGAGGTCTATGCCATGGCCGCCGGCCTGCGCCGCAGCCTCGACGAGCTGGAGCGGGCGCCTTCGTTTCTCTGCCTGGCCTCTGGAAAAAAAGAGCATATGGCAGCAGCCCTGCTCTGCTCGCTGGCAGGAGGTCCGCCTCTTCTTCTGCCCTATGCCCTTTCGACAGGTGTCCTGAGCGCCCTGCAGCGGTCCACCTCGTATCAGCTTGCTATCACCGACGACGAAGGTGTGCGTTCCCTGCCGGCAGGAGTGAGGGCGATACGACCGCAACCGGTCGACGCCATCAGGCTCGAAGCGCAGGGCTCACTGCAGTCGGAACTCTTGAAAATATATACGGGAGGCTCCACCGGAACCCCGCAGCTGTGGAGCAAGACCGGCGCCAATATCTTTGCCGAGGCCTTCTTTCAGGCCCGCAGGCACGCGGTAAACGCCGGGGACACCATCGTCGCCACGGTCTCCCCCTATCATATCTACGGTCTGCTTTTTTCCGTGGCCCTGCCGCTTGTCTCTCAGGCCACCGTCGTCGGTACGACCCCAAGTTTTCCCGCTGAAATCGAGCAAAGCTGCTCTGATGCCCAGGCGTCCATCCTGGTAAGCGTACCGGCCCATTTCCGGACACTTGGCAACCGCAAACTGGGGCTGCGCCTGGCCTTCTCCTCTGCCGGCATGCTGGCCGAAGAAGACGGCAGGCATTTCAGTGACAGCAATACGATCAGTGTCATAGAAGTTTTCGGCTCCACAGAGACCGGCGGCATCGCCACCCGTGACAGATGGCGCGGCCAGCTGCACTTCAGCCCACTGGCGACGGTGGAGTGGAAAATCAGAGACCGGCGACTGGCCGTCAAATCCCCCTATATCTCGCCGGATCTCGATATCGACGACCAGGGATACTTTCTCACCAGCGACCGGGTCGAGGAGCAGCCGGAAGCGACCTTCGCCCTCAAGGGCCGCATCGACAATATTACCAAAATAGGGGGCAAACGAGTGGATCTCGAGGAGATTCGTCAGCTCATGGCCGAAGAAAAAGGCGTTACAGACTGCGTCGTCCTGCCGCTGGACGAAGCCGGCAGCCGTGAAAATCGCATATGCGCTCTGCTGCAGGGCACCGGTATCGACATCAGAAGCATCCAAAAGAATCTGGCCCAGTCACTTCAACCCTACGCCCTGCCCCGGGGCCTAAAGGTTGTCGAACGTCTGCCCATCAAGAACAACGGCAAATATGACTGGGATGCCATACGGAGACTGATGGCGCAATGAGCGGCTTTCGTCCACATTTCACCGCCGGCTACAGCCGTCTGGCCGCCTGGTCGGACCTGCTGGACCGCATCAACGTCTTTCCCGTGGCCGACGGCGACACCGGCGCCAACCTGCGCATCAGCCTCTCGCCGCTGCGTCGACATGAGGATGACAACATCACCGCCGCCCAGCTGATCCGCAGCGCCACCGGCAATTCCGGCAACATTGCCGCCGCCTTCTTCCGGCAGTTTTGCCGTGTGCAAACCTATTCAGATCTTGCCGGACGAGCCGCCGCCGGCACCAAAGAGGCCTGGGGAGCGGTGGCCGATCCCTGCGAGGGAACCATGCTCTCGCTCTTCGACACCCTTGCCGCCTCGCTGGCAGCCTGTCCCGAAGAGGATGAAGTCTATTCACAGCTCATGCCGGCCCTGGCCGAGACCGTGACCCGTTCCGCTGAACTGGTCCCCTGCCTGAAAAGCGCCGGCGTCGTCGACGCCGGTTCCCTGGGCATGTATATCTTCTTCGAGGGTTTTTTCAGACCAGGCGACAGTACGAGCTACAGCTCGACTTCAATTATCGAGAGCTTCGCCGGACTGCTCTCTTTGCGTCAATCCTTCACCCCGGAGGCCACCGGCGATCATTGCGTCGACGTGGTCCTGCAGCACCAACAACGGCAGTCCCCCATACATCAGAATCTCACAGACCGCGGTGACAGTCTGGTGATGCTGGAGGACGACGACACCCTCAAGATTCATATCCATACAGCCGATCCCCGGGGGCTGCGAGACCACCTCGACACCCTGGGAGAGGTCGTTCACTGGGCGGACACGCCCATGGACCGGGCCGCCTTGAAGCAGCAGCCAGTGCCAGCCGCAGAGCCCTACCATATCATCACCGACGCCGCCGGCTCCATCAGCAGGGACATGGCACACCGACTCGGCATAACACTGCTTGACAGCTATATCGTCAGCGGCGAAACAGCTCTACCGGAGAGCCTGTGCCTGCCGGAACATATCTACGCCCTGATGCGCCAGGGCCGCCGGGTCACCACTGCACAGGCCTCGACCTTCGAGCGTCGCCAGCACTACGAAAGCGCCTGCCAGCTTTACGGCAACTGCCTCTATCTCTGTGTCGGCAGCGTCTATACCGGTAATTTCGCCGCGGCCACATCCTGGAAAAAAGATCATGACCAGGGCAGCCTGCTGAGGATAATCGATACCGGCGCCGCCTCGGGCAGGCTGGCCCTGATCGTCATCCTCACAGCCCGCTCCTGCCGCGGTGCCGAGACAAAAGACGAGGTTCTCGCCGCAGTCGCTACGTTGATCGCCTCCTGCCGCGAATATGTCTTCATAGACGAGCTCAAATATCTCGTCGCCGGCGGCAGGGTCTCCCGAACCGGCGGATTTTTCGGCGACCTCCTGCATATGAAACCCGTTATCAGTCCGACCATGGAGGGCGTAAAAAAAGAAGGCGTCGTCCATAGCAGCAAAGGACAGATAGCCTTCGCCCTGCACAAACTCGAAGAATTTGCAGGCTCCTGCCGGCGGCCGGTGGTCATGCTGCAGTACTCTGACAACGAAGAATGGGTGAAAACAACCATCGGCCCGCAGATACGGAGGCGGATTCCGGAGGCCGAAATTCTGCTGATGCCGCTGTCGCTTACATCGGGCGTACACATGGGGCCTGGAACATGGTCCATGGCCCTGGCCCCCGGTGATCTCAATACGGCAGCGGAACCCCCCGAGGCGCTATGAAGCCGGCCATCATCATACCCGCCTACAACCACGGAGCACAACTGGCAGCTGTCATCGCCGGTGCCGCCAGACTCCACATGCCGATCTTTGTCATCGATGACGGCTCAACAGACGAAACTGCTGAAATACTGGCGGCAACCCCCGGCATCGACATCATTCGCCACGAGATCAATCGCGGTAAAGGCGCGGCTCTGCTCAGCGGCTTCGCCGCGGCCCATGGAGCCGGCTGCGATGCCGCCATCACCATTGATGCCGACGGGCAGCATGATCCCGCCGATGCCGAAAAAGTGCTGGCCGCCGCCACACGCAGGCCCTGCCTGGTCGTCGGCAGCCGCCAGGACATGCTGGCAAGCAGAAACGTTCCCTGGACCAGCAGGTTCGGCAGACACTTTTCCAACTTCTGGGTGTGGAGCGCAGGCGGTCCGCTGATTGCCGACAGCCAGTCGGGCTTCAGGCTCTACCCGCTTCCCGAGACCAGCACACTCGGGGTCAGGGCCAGGAGATACCAGTTTGAGGTGGAAGTGCTGGTCAAAGCCAGACAGCATGGCATCGACATCCGGGAAGCACCCATCACCGTCGTCTATCAGAAAGGCCCGGAAAGAGTCAGCCACTTCAAACCATGGGGCGACTTCTGGCGCAACAGCGCCACCTTCACCAGACTCATTTTTGCACGGATATTCAGGATCGGCCGGTAATGAAAACCTTTTGGTATACAACCCTCTTCACTTTTTCGAAGATCTGCGGTTCCTGGTTTTTCACTATCATGGCCCGCTGTATTGCCGCCGGCTACTTCCTTTTTTCCGGCATGGCACCGGAGAGCCGCAGGTTCTACGCCGCACTGTATCCGAGTAGGAGCCGATGGCGCCACCTCTGCTGCGCCTTCCGCCAGTACCAGAATTTCACCACAATCCATTATGACCGTTTTCTCTCGGCGGCCGGGCGAAAAACAACACATACCTCGGAAGGATGGCAGCGGCTGGACACGGTTATCGGCAAAGAAGGCGGGATTCTTCTTATGTCGCACCTCGGCAACTGGGAAATGGCCGCCACCCTGTTACAACAGCAGCGCCGTGACCTTCGGCTGCTTCTCTACATGGGTGTGAAAGAAAAGGAGGGTGTCGAGAAAAAACAGAAAGAGGAACTGCGCAAATCGGGCGTAACCATAATCGGCGAAGAAGCAGACACCCCATCGCCTTTCTCGGCACTGGAAGGAATCCGCTTTCTCCGTTCCGGAGGCCTCGTCTCCATGACCGGCGACATGATCTGGCGGGCCGGTCAGCGGCGGCTGGCCGTTGATTTCCTCGGCCATCGGGCCTACGTTGCCAAAGCGCCTTTCGTATTCGCCCTTGTTTCTCAGGCGCCGCTGTTCGCCTTCTTTGCCTTCCGCGGTGGCAAGAACCACTACCATCTGCGGCTGTCCAAGCCCATAATCGTTGCCGCCGGCACGAAACAGCATAGAGAGGAGGTTCTGAGAGCGGCCGCCCAGGAGTACGCCGACATGCTCGAAGAAGCTCTTCGTCAGAATCCACTGGAGTGGTATCATTTCCAACGCTTCATCCACTCACAGGAGACAGCTTCGTGATCGCCTCCGCCGCGGCAGAAATCCACGGAACGGGTATTCAGGCTCCCCGTACTCCGTCAGAGAATAAGTTCTTTTGCAATCAGGCAAAAATGTGTAGTATCCTTTTCTGGCTCTCCGGATGCTTTACCGCAGCCTTCCCGAGAGTCGGGATCCATGCCCGATGCAGCTTCCTTGCCCTAGAAGGGTATACCATCACAAACTCCTATTCGGGTTAGCTTTTTACTGCTATTTCATTATGACCAGAGACCAATTACACGACACCATACTGCAGATCCTCACCGAGGACTTCGAGTTCGAAAATCCGGCACTTGACGATAATCTCCGTGACGACCACGGTTTCGACAGCATCGATGCCATTGAACTGCTGGGCAAGATCGAAGGGTTTCTCGGCCTCACTCTTACCCGGGAGGAAAAGGAACAGGCAATGACAATCAGGACCATCAATGACATTCTCGATTATATTGAAAAGATCCAGCTCCAGAGAGCCTCATAAACCGGTCCACTGCCCATGAAACGTCGCGTTGTCATCACCGCCAGTTCCGCCATAACCCCCATTGGCTATGCCAAAGAAGATATTATCGACCATCTGCGCCAGGGCAAGTCCGGCGTCCGCCCCCTGGTCGATGACGGGCTGCTGACCAGGCATATTCACTCCCATGTCTTCGGCACGGTCGACTATGTCATCGACTACGGCTTCAAACGCCAGGACCGGAAGACCATGGGCCCGGTCGCCTATTACGCCTGTCAGGTAGCCAAGGATGTACTCGAGCGTTCTGGCTTGAGCCGGGAATTCATCACCTCCGGCCGGCTTGGCGTGGCCTTCGGCTCGACCCACGGCAGTCCCACGGTCCAGCGCACTATATACAAAACCTTCTTTGGCGATCTGGAAAACAGCTTCTCCTCCATCGGCGCCGTCGACTATCTGCGCTCCATGGTACACACCACGGCGGTGAACATCACCAGAATGTTCGGCATCACCGGCCGGATAATCTCCTCGTCGACGGCCTGCACCACCAGCTCTCAATCCATCGGCTATGGCTACGAGATGATCAAGTACGGCATGCAGGACGCCATGCTCTGCGGCGGCGCCGACGAATACGACACCACCACCGTCGCCGTCTTCGACAATCTGCTGGCCTGTTCCGTCAAATACAATGATACCCCCCACCGCACTCCCCGTCCCTTCGACGCCGACCGCGACGGACTGGTGGTGGGCGAGGGCGGCGGCGCCGTCTTGCTCGAAGAGTATACTGCGGCCAAGAAACGCGGGGCGACGATACTTGGTGAAATCATCGGATTTTCCTGCAATAACAACGGTGGTGATCTCATACTTCCCAATCTCGACGGCATTCGCACCACCCTGCAGCTGGCCCTGGATGACGCCGCTATCGATGCCGCATCGGTGGACTTTATCAGCGCCCACGCCACGGCAACGAAGATGGGAGACGTCATAGAAGCCCAGGCCATCGACGCGGTCTACGGAGGGCATCCCTATGTCACCGGCCTCAAAAGCTATATGGGCCACACCATGGGGACCTGCGGCGTCATCGAACTCATCCTCACCCTGTATATGATGGAGCAGAATTTTCTGGCCCCAACCTTGAACCTTGAAAAAATCGACGAACGTTGCAGCATGCTGCGCCACACCCCGGAGGTCATTGACAGCAGAACGGTCATAGCGGCCATCCAGAATTTTGCCTTCGGCGGAGTCAACACCTGCCTGCTTGTAAAAAATGGCAAAAACCTCGACTGATAGACACTCTTTTCTCCGCTGGCCGGAGCGGTTGATAGATCTCGGCGTCACCCTTGCCTGCTGGGCCTGGTTCACCTGCGGTTATGTTCTCTTCTATTCCTGGAGATATGCAGCAGCCGCCATTACCCGCAGCAACTGCGAAGAGCAGTTCCAGCGGCTCAACTGCCTCTTCTTCCGTTCCTTTTTTCGCCTGGTGAGAGCAACGGCTCCCAGTCATGCCATCGCCATCGACGAGGGCGTCGCCACCCTCAAGGGTGCCGTGGTGATCAGCAACCACCTCTCCTATCTCGATCCGCTGCTGCTGGTCTCACTGTATGAAAGACACAGGACCATCGTCAAATCACGGTTTTTCAGCGTTCCCATCTTCGGCTGGGTCTTAGGCAAGTCCGGCTATCTGCCGGATCAGGGCCGGGGCGGCAGGGCCACTATGATGATTGAGCAAATGGAGAGCATGGAAGTGTTTTTTCAACAGGGAGGCAACCTCTTCGTCTTTCCCGAAGGAACGAGAAGCCGAAGCGGCGAGGTGGGCGAAATGCAGCGAGGAGCCTTGAAAATCGCCCGGCTTTTCCAGGTCCCTGTCTGCGTGCTTAAAATCAGCAACAGCCACAGACTGTTTCCTCCCGACAAATTTTTGTTCAACAGCCGCATCGACAATACCATCGAGGTACGTCTTGTTGACCGCATCGAACCTCAGGATTTGATTCTCCGGCCGGAGGACGATTCGATCGAGCAACGCCTGCGGCGGGCCTTCGAAACCACAAGAACAGTAAGTACCAGCGAATCTCGCTGACAACTCCGAAGTCGGATCTCATTCACCGAAACAGAGCAACATCAGAGCATATTATGAACACTCAACCAACACTCACTCTCACCGGAGACGATCTGAGCTACAAGGATATAGTCGCCATCGGCATCGGCGAGGTCAACGTTGCCCTGGCAGAAAACTCGCTAGCGCGCTGCCGGGCCTCGCGCCGCTACCTGGAAGAGGCCATCGATCAGAAGAAAATCATCTACGGAGTCAACACTTCCTACGGGCCGATGTGCAACAAGATCATCAATGATCGCGATATCGAGACTCTGCAGAACAACCTGATCATCTCGCATGCCGCCGGCCTTGGTGAACCCCTCCGGCCGTCCATCTCCCGGGCAATCCTGGCCGTCAGGCTCAATACGCTGGTCAAGGGCTACTCCGGAGTGCGCACCGTCCTGCTCGACCTGATGGCCGCCATGATCAACCGCGGTCTCATTCCCTATATTCCCGAAAACGGCAGCGTCGGTGCCTCGGGAGACCTCATCCATCTCGCTCACATGTCGCTGGCCATTATCGGCAAAGGCAAGGTCTATTACCAGGATCAGCTCGTCACTGCCGAGGAGGCCTACCAGCGCTGCGGCCTGAGCCCGCTGACACTCAGCTATAAGGAGGGGCTGGCCCTGATGAACGGTACGGCCGCCATGACCGCCATCGCCGCCTTCAGCCTGTACGGTGCGGAAAAGCTCTACAACGTCGCCTGCGTCAACGCCGCCTTCGCCGTGGAGATATTCGGCGGCATTGACGACGCCTTCGATGAAGATCTTCACCGGGTCAAACCGCATCCCGGGCAGCTTCATGCGGCCGAAACCATCAAGAAACTCTATAGAGGTACCGGCAACATCACTCTTCGCGAGGAGATGCATGAAAAAATACGCAGTCAGAACAAGAGCGATGTCTCCGTCTACGAAACCAACATCAACGTTCAGGATGTCTACTCCATCCGCTGCACGCCCCAGGTTCTGGCACCTGTACGCGAAGCCATCGATTTCGTCAGGCAGACCATTGAAACCGAGGCCAATTCCTCCAACGACAACCCCATAATCATCCCCGAGAAGAACAAGATCATCCACGGCGGCAATTTCCACGGCCAGAGCATCAGTTTTGCCATGGACGCCCTCTGCATTGCCATCTCGACGCTGTGCAATCTTTCCGAGAGAAGAACCAATAAATTGCTGGACAAGAGTCTCAACGAAGGATTGCCGGAACACCTGATTCCCGGTGAGGTTGGTTTGACCATGGGATTCATGGGAGCGCAGTATCTGGCCACCTCATCCACCGCCGAGAACCGCGGCCTGGCAGCGCCGATGAGCGTCAACACCATCAGCTGCAACGCCTCGAACCAGGATGTGGTCTCCATGGGCACCGTCGCCGCCCGCAAGGCCCTCCGTCTGATCAGCAACGCCAAGCATATTCTCACCCTCGAAATTCTGGCCGATCTGCAGGCGCTCTCCTTTCGCAACAGCGACAAACTTGGCTCCGCCACCGGCAGGATATACGGGCTTCTCCAGGAACATTTCGAGGTATACGACAACTCCCGTATATTTCATGATGATCTGGTTAAATTCCGCAACCTGCTGTTCTCCAGTAAGCTCTTCGACGATCTCGATGACTTTTTCTCCGGCTCAGCCCATGACAACTCTTGAAAAACTCTATTGTCTCTTCGCCATAGCCTTTGCTCTGGCCTTTCTCACCGTTCTCTACCTGATGCCGGAAACGCGGCAGTTGAGTATTCTTCTGCCCGCGGGCCTTGTCGCCATAGCCGTCAACATCGGTTTGATATTCACCGTACTGCGCGATATTCTCTGCCGTCGCTTCGCAACACCAACCGCACGCTATCTCTGGCTTGCCGTCATCCTGCTTTTCTGGCCGGCGGTGCTCTATTATCTGCCCCGCCATGGTTTTCGTAAACGGAAATAGTCCGTGCAATCTCTGCTGTGGCTGAGCTCTCCTGCAGGCCGACGATAAGACTGTATATGGATCAGCCGGTCCCCTCAGAGAGAGGCGGGGCCACGGCTTGTCCCTCTTTTCGCAGAGCAGGTGTAAATCTTGCTTTTCTCGAAAAAAGGAAATAGATTCGCATTATCTACACAGACACTGTAGAGAAAAATTCACGGCCAGAAGCTTTCTTGTCGTGAGACAACATCGGCGATAGTGCCAAACAGTCATCCCTCTTCTCGGGGAGCGATCTCCAGCAACACACCGGAAGGAAAAAGAAATCAGATAAAAAATGGCAGTGATAACCGGAATGGGTATATGTTGCGGCGCGGGCAGCAGGCTCGAATCCGTCTGGAAGAGCCTGCTGGATCACCAGGTGTGTTGCACGCAGCCGCAAGAGAATTTTTTTCCACCACATCAGTCCTCTCCCCTTTTCACCGTCCAAGAAGACAATCCCCTCGCCGTAATCAACTCCCTCTGGAGGACGCAACTGCAGCAGCAACCGCTCAGAGATATCAACCGGACCACTGCTCTGGCCCTGCTGGCCGCTACGCAGGCACTTGAACAGTCACAGATCGGAGCTTCTGAGATACGGCGGAAACGACTCGGCATCGTCGTCGGCACCACCGTCGGCTGCACCTTTCACAATGAAGACTACTATCTCGCCTGGAAGACAGGCCAGGACCAGGACGTCGGCCGCGTTCTCGCCTATATCGACAGCAATATCGCCGCCAGGCTTCACGCCATTCTCGGCACCTCCGGGCCTCGCGCCGTCGTCACCTCTGCCTGCACATCGGCAACCGATGCCATAGGTCTGGCCCATCTGTGGCTCGAAAACGATCTCTGCGACGTGGCGCTTGCCGGAGGCTGCGACGAAATCTCGCGGTTCGCCTGTCACGGCTTCAGCAGTTTGAAACTGCTGTCACCGGCACCCTGCCGCCCCTTCGACCGGGACAGACAGGGACTGAACATAGGTGAAGGAGCGGGTATTCTGGTCATGGAAAGCACAGGCCATGCAGCCGCCAGAGGCGGTCGTGTACTCGGAAAGGTACTGGGATACGGCTGCGCCAGCGATGCCTATCATCCCACCGCTCCCCATCCGCAAGGTCTCGGACTGCAGCGGGCCGTAGTCCAGGCGCTTGCTGCAGCCGGTATATCCCTGGACGACATTGCCTATATCAATGCCCACGGCACCGGCACCAGGACCAACGATCTGGCAGAACTCACCGCCTTGCAGCACCTGGGGCTCACGGCCGATAACCCGGCCATTATCCAGTCTAGCAAAGGACTCACCGGTCACACTCTAGGCGCCGCCGGTGGCATCGAGGCGGTCATAACCCTCCAGTCGCTGCACTCTCAATACGCCCCTGGCACAACGGGCTGCACGCACCCGGACCCCGACCTGCCGTTGCCGGTTCTCACTGAAAACGACGGCTGCACTCTTCATGGCTGCAGAGCATTGAATCTGTCGCTGGCCTTTGGCGGCGGCAACTCCGCTTTGGTTCTGGAGGCAAGCGCATGAGTGTCTACATCGCCGCAGCCGCCTACGCCGATGTCGAGATGCATGACGGCGGCTTTCTTGCCAGGGAGTTGAGACGAGCCGATGATTTCATCCGCTACGGGGCTCTGGCCATCCTGGCGCTGCAACGTCGTCTGCCAGGTAAAACCGGTCAATTCGAAGACCATTGCGGACTCTTCCTCGGAACCGCCCACGGTCCGATGACCACCACCTTCCGGGTGCTCGACCAGATGCTGGCCGAAGATCCGGTATCACCGACGCTCTTCTCCCAGTCGCTGTTCAATGCCGCCGCCGGCCAGCTGGCTCAGATTTTCCGGTTGCTGGGTCCAGCCTTTACGGTCACGGATTTCGCCTTTCCTTTTTTTCAGTCACTGCAGCAGGCGTGCTGCGCACTTGAAAGCGGGGCTGTCTCCACCTGCCTGGTGCTGCAGGTGGAGAGCTATTCGCCGCTTCTCGTCGATGCCGGAAGCAAAGATGATCCGGCGGCAGCTCCCCTGCCGCCGGGCGCCTGCGCCCTGCTGCTCGCGGGCAGGCCTGCCTCCAGCAAAAGTTGGCATATCGACAAATTCCGCCTCAATCTTCAGCAGGCATCGCCGCACACTCTTCTCCATGAGCACGAAAGCATGACCATCAATGATGCGACCTACCATAGGGGATCACTGGGAAATTGCCGGCAACTCATCGACTGTATCGTCAGCAGCAAAATCAGCGGCCTTGACGTCCGGCTTCAGGCAGAGTATGGGGAGGTGGAGCTGCGCCTCTCCCTATGACAACGATTTCCGGCGCAGGTCCGCCTCACTTCGGGGCAGACGCTTTGATCAGTTTCCAGACACAGGGATTTCGCTCCCCTACGATGTACACCTCAACAACTCAAACCCCATGAATCAACACGACGGCAAGAATCTCAAACTGCCCATAGCTGCAAGGGAGTTGCTCCAACACCGACCGCCGATGCTGCTCATCGACCGGCTGCTCGACCGTGACAACGGTAGAGCCACGGCTTCAGCCGAGATCGGTGCGACCAGTATATTCTGCACCGGTAAAAACAACGTTTTGCCGGAATACTTTATAGAGGTCATCGCCCAGACAATGGCCGCGGCCAACGGATACGATGGTCTGGCCAAGCAGTCCGGCCCCAAAGCCGGCTTTATCGTCGGCATCGACGGTTTCAGCCTCGACGCTCAGGTATCTGCGCCTGCAGAATTTATCATCACGGTGGCCACAACCATGGAGTTCGGTACCATGAAAGTGATGACAGGCGAGGTTCTGCTGGACTCGACGCCAATCGCCTCGGCAGAGGTAAAGGTCTGGGAACAGCCGGAGAGCGAGTAGCAGAATGGAGGTCACAACATTCACTCCCCTTACATTTCTTCTGCACATACACTTATGACACATTCATTCGAAGAAGCCATTGCCGCCTGCGTTGGCGGCGTGGAAACAGCTGAAGCAGAGGATGGGTGCCTGCAGGTTCGGGCCACCGCCAGATTTCCAGAATCGTTTGTCGGCTTTGCCGGACATTTTCCCAAAGCTCCGGTGCTGCCCGCTATTGTCCAACTAGCCGCCGTCCGTTTGCTGGTTGAACAGACAGTGCAGCAGCATCTTGAAGGTGAACGGTTCAGCCGGACTAAATTCAGGGGCATGGTCGGACCGGCAGAGGATATTTTCTTCCAGCTGAAGATCGACGGTACAAGTGACGGCTGGCAGGGAAAATTCAAAATCACCTCCGAGGCTATGACGACAATCTCCAGCGGCAGCTTCGCCTTCACGACGGTCTCGGCATAAATATCATGGCACGCAAAAAGTATTTTCCCGTGGACGAGAAGGCGCCGCCGCCTCTTAGGGCAACTGCCGTCAGAAGGGTACGCTTCGAAGAAGTCGACACCATGCAGGTGGTCTGGCACGGCCGCTATCCCAGCTACTTCGAAGATGCCCGCACCGCCTTCGGCGACAAACACGGCCTCTCCTATGCCACTTTTATCCGTCACCGGGTGATGGCGCCGATTGCCAAGATGCATATAGATTACGCCGCACCGCTTCGTCTTGATGACAATCTGGAGATAGAAGCGATGCTGCATTGGAACGAGGCAATGCGTCTTGATTTCTCCTATAGAATACGAAACGGCACGGGAAAAATCTGCGCCACCGGCTATACCGTCCAACTGCTGACCGAAATCGACGGCACGGTCGTTTTCATCCCGCCTCCGTGGATGAAGGAATTCCGTGAGAAATGGCGCCTGGGAGAATTTGCAGGCTGAGTGGCCACGATTTTTTTACCGCATCCGCCAGTTACCTTCTTGACACAATGTTTTTTCCAAAGTAGATTAGCTTTCTTTGGATTTCTACAATGTGTTTATTTCTGCCTTTTTACCCGGGAACACTAAGGCAGGTGGTATACATGTGTTTACAGTACGGGGACAATAGCGTATTGGGGGCAGCTGCCGCCAATCCTCCCGCAGTCCTCAAGACAGGAAAGAGATACTATGTTTGAAAACCTGACAGACCGGCTGGAAGGTGTTTTCAAGAAGCTTCGCGGCCACGGCATCCTCACCGAAGAAAATATCGAAGAGGCTATGCGCGAAGTGCGGATGGCCCTTCTGGAAGCCGATGTTAACTTCAAGGTCGCCAAGGATTTCGTCGCATCCGTCACCGAAAAGGCGGTCGGCAGGGAAGTCTCGCACAAACTCTCTCCGGGCCAGCAGGTCATCAAAATAGTTCACGACGAACTGGTGGAACTGCTCGGCGGTTCCACTGAACAGATACGTCTGGACGGCAAACAACCTGTCATCATCATGATGGCCGGGCTTCAAGGATCCGGTAAAACAACCACATCCGGCAAGCTCGCCAGGATGCTCAAGGAAAAGGGACGTAAACCTTTTCTGGTGCCCGCCGATGTCTACCGGCCTGCTGCCATCGAGCAGCTGCAGATACTCGGCGATCGTCTCGACATCCCGGTCTACCCCTCCACCACCGGCATGAAACCGACGGCCATCTGCAACCAGGCCGTCACCGAAGCCAGAAACCAGGGATATGACACCCTGATAATCGACACCGCCGGCCGTCTCCATGTCGATGAAGACATGATGAGTGAACTCAAAGAGGTGCAGGTCGCCGTCGAGCCTTCCGAGGTGCTCTTCGTCGCCGATTCGATGACCGGACAGGATGCCGTCACCGTCGCCGACAAGTTCAATCAGGACCTGGAAATCTCCGGCGTCATCCTTACCAAGATGGAAGGCGACGCCAGGGGCGGTGCAGCGCTGTCGATCAAAAACGTTACCGGTAAACCGATCAAATTCGTCGGTACCGGCGAAGCCCTGGACGCCCTGGAAGTCTTTCACCCTGACCGGGTCGCCTCCAGAATTCTCGGTATGGGCGATGTTCTCACCCTTATTGAGAAAGCCGAAGCCGTCGTCGACAAGAAAAAAGCCGACACGCTCGCCAAGAAACTGAAGAAAAGCCAGTTCTCCCTGGAGGACTTTCTCGACCAGATTCAGCAGATCAAGAAGATGGGCTCCATCGAGCAGATCATGGGAATGATTCCCGGCATCAACAAGATGAAACAGCTCAAGGATGCCCCCAAACCTGACGAGAAGGAACTGGGCAAGACCGAGGCCATTATTCGGTCGATGACACTCAAGGAACGTCGTGATCATCGCATAATCAACGCCAGCAGGCGCCAGCGTATAGCCAATGGTTCCGGCACAAGCGTCGCCGACGTCAACAGGGTCTTGAAAAGTTATACGGCAATGCTGAAAATGATGAAGAAAATGCGCGGTAAACCCGGATTCGCTTCGGGTAAAAAACGCAGAAAAGTTCCCAAGGGTCTCAAGCGTTAACAGTAGCGTTCATACAGATTTTTTTTACATTCTTTTCCATATTTATTACTCTAAACGGAGGGTTTACCTGGAATGGCAGTTCGTATCCGATTAACTAGACTAGGCAGAAAGAAAAAACCTTTCTATCGTATTATCGTTGCAGACAGCGAGTGCAAACGCGATGGAAAATTCCTCGACATTGTCGGTACCTATGATCCTCTGCAGAAACCCGCTGCCGTAAAGATCGACAATGACAAGCTGCAGGACTGGCTTGGCAAAGGCGCCGTGCCGACAACGACGGTAAAAAGCCTTATCAAAAATAACGTGGTGAGTGAGTAGGGTCGCCGATGCATGAACTGGTAGCGCATATTGCCCGGTCGCTTGTCGATAAGCCCGACGACGTCGAAACCGTCGAACGCGAAGAAGAAGACACGGTCACCATCGAGCTTACCGTCTCCCAGGAAGATCTGGGCAAGGTCATAGGTAAGCAGGGCCGTACCGCCCGAGCGATGCGGACACTGCTTGCGGCGGCGGCAGACAAGGAAGGCAAGAAGACACGCCTGGACATCCTCGAATAAGAGGAGCAGCAAGGCCATGGCCGATGTTTTTACTTTCCCGGAAGATCAATTTCTTCTGGTGGGAAAGATCACCAAACCTCACGGACTGAAAGGAGAGGTCAAGGTGTTTGCCTACTCCGAGGACCCCGCTCAACTGGTACAGTACAAACGAACCGTACTGGTGGATAGCGGCGGACAACTATCGTCGGAACATGTTGTCGAGCGGGCCAGAGCGCAGGACAGAGGGGCCATTCTCAAGCTCGACGGCATTGACAACCGGGATGAGGCGCAACGGCTGCAGGGCAGCGGCATGCTCGTGTACCAGGAGGATCTGCCGGCTGCAGAAGATGATGAGTATTACTGGTACCGGCTTCACGACCTGCCGGTAGAGACCGCCGAGGGCCAATATCTTGGACGCGTGGTCTCAATTTTCTCCAACGGCGCCCAGGACATCATGGTAGTTCGCAGCGGCCAATCGGAGTATCTCATCCCGCTTATCGATTCGGTCATCAAGGAGCAGACAGAAGATGGTGTAGTCATTACACCGCCCCCGGGGCTCCTGGAAATAAATGCCGGGGAACATGAATAGAGGGGATCTCCCCCGATGATTTTTGACATACTGACCATTTTCCCGAATCTGTTGGAATCGCCACTGAACGAGTCGATCATCCGCAGGGCACGGCAGCAGGGCAGCATCGCTATCAATATTACAAATATACGCGATTTTGCCACCGACAAGCACACCATGACCGACGACCGGCCCTTCGGCGGCGGCGAGGGAATGGTTATGAAGCCGGAGCCGCTCTCCGCTGCCCTCAAGAGCGTCACCAGGATATGTGCCGCTCCACCGGTGGTGCTGCTGACGCCCCAGGGCAGGACCTTCTCGCAGGAGAGGGCCAGAGAACTGGCCGACGAACAGCAGCTGATACTCATATGCGGCAGATACGAAGGCGTCGATGAACGTTTTCGCAGGCTCTACGTCACCGATGAGTTGTCCATCGGCGATTTTATCCTTACCGGTGGTGAGTTGGCTGCACTGGTCATAATCGATGCGGTAACGAGGCTGCTGCCTGGCGTTCTTGGCTGTGCCGCATCGGCAGAGAACGATACCTTCAGCAGAAACCTGCTCAAGCACCCGCAGTATACGCGCCCGCGGGTATTCGAAGACCTCGAGGCACCGGCCGAGCTTTTGTCAGGCGATCACCGGCGTATCGAGGAGTACCGTTTTTTGGCTTCGGTCAGAAGGACACTGGCCAGGCGCCCGGAGTTGTTGAATCGCGAGGTTTTCTCGGCGGAAGAAAAACATCTGCTGAGAAAGAACGGCCTCTATGAGGCCATAGAGAAGCACAGGGACGCAGAAGGTTCATGCAGGAAATAGAGAGGAACCGGGTCGCCATTGCTCTGATCCATCATCCGGTTCTGGGCAGGAAGGGAGAAACAATAGGTTCGGCCGTCACCAACCTCGACCTGCACGACATTGCCCGGATAGCCCGGACCTACGGCATTGCCCGATACTTCGTGGTCACACCGTACGACGACCAGCAGAAACTGGTGACGGAAATTTTGGCGCACTGGCAGAGCGGTCACGGCTCGACATACAATCCTGCGCGCAAAGAGGCATTCAGCGTGGTGGAAATGGCAAAATCACTCGATGAGGCCATCGCCGCCATGACGAATATGTTCAAACGCAAACCGGCACTTGTTACGACCAGTGCCAACACTCAGAAAAGCAGCGTGGACTACGTTCAGGCGCGACACCGAATCAACGGGGGTGAACCGACCCTGCTGGTTTTCGGTACCGCCCATGGTCTTGCTGCCGAGGTAACCAGCAGGGCGGATTACACTCTGCCTGCCATAAGCGGAAGGACGGGATACAACCACCTTTCGGTACGCTCGGCCGCAGCCATCATCTGCGACAGGCTCCTGGGTGAGGCAATCAATTGATGTTCAAAGAAGCACAACTATAAACGTTAAAAAAAACAGAAGAAATGCTATGAGTTCTATTATCTACAAAATCGAAGAAGAGCAACTGCGACAGGATATTCCGGAATTCAGGCCGGGGGACACCGTCAAGGTCCATATCCGCATCATCGAGGGAAGCAAGGAGCGTGTACAGATTTTCCAGGGCGTCGTCATCAAGCGTAAACGCGGCACCATGGACGCCTCCTACACCGTTCGCAAAATCTCCCATGGTGTTGGCGTCGAGAAGACCTTCGCTCTGCACAATCCGCGGATTGAAAAAATCGAGGTTGTCTCCCGCGGTCGTGTGCGCAGATCCCGACTGTTCTATCTGCGCAGCAGAAGAGGCAAGGCCGCGAGAATTCGCGAACGTTCAACCCGTTAAGATGGGTTTGTTCCGGGGAGAGTGCCACCATCGGTGTCGGCATCTCCCTGAGGCATAACACAGACGAGACAGGTGTCTTCACTCTTTAATATTCTGCCGCCTGATCACGACAATTTCCAATTCGAGAGGAAATTGCACCGTCGCGGCTACACCTGCGTTGCCGGCACCGATGAAGTCGGCAGGGGGCCTCTTGCCGGACCGGTTGTGGCAGCCTGCGTCTCATTACCGCCGGAATGCGACCCCAGTCCGTTCGTCGACTCCAAAAACACCACGCATCAACAACGACTCAAGCTGGCGTGTCTCATACATGAAAACGGCGCGGCCATAGGAATTGGTGTCGTCTCGCACAAGCGAATCGATGACATCAATATTCTTCAGGCCTCTCTGCTGGCCATGAAGCTTGCCGTCTACCATCACACTGCCACAGCCCTCAGACCCGACTATCTCCTGGTCGACGGTAAGTTTGAAGTACCGCTGCAGATCGCCCAGCAGGCAATCATCAAAGGTGAGTCCTACAGCGGCTCCATCGCCGCCGCCTCGATTATAGCCAAACTCTACAGGGATGCGTTGATGAACACTCTGCACCAGAAATATCCCCGCTACGGTTTTTGCCATAATAAAGGCTATGCCACCCGATTCCACCGACGGGCCATAGCCGAGCACGGCCCATGCCCGGTGCACCGGCTGAGCTTTAAAGGAGTGCGGGAATTTGTCCTCTAAAAGAATACTGCTGGGTAAAACGGGCGAAAACCAGGCCTGCCGCTTTCTGCAAAAGAAAGGATACTGCATTGTTCAGACCAATTACCGCACCAGATGCGGGGAGATAGACATTATTGCCAAGCAGGGGCCTGTTCTGGTATTTATTGAGGTCAAGACCAGACGAAGCAGCTCTTTCGGTTCCCCTCTGCTGGCCGTTACCGCAAAAAAACAGCGCCAAATCAGCATGGTCGCCCAAGAATACCTGAGTAGAAACAACCTCTTTGATACCGATGCCCGTTTTGACGTCGTCGGCATGAGTATTGGTGCAGCAGACCATGTGAAGATCGAACATATCGAAAACGCCTTTGAACTCAGCTACGGCCACTAAATGAAGCATTTCACTTCCCGCAGGCAGAATGAACACGGCAGGCCGACGATCGGTATTACCATGGGATGCCCAGTGGGCATAGGTCCGGAGATCATTCTCAAGTATTATCAGGAAGCCGGAGGCGACGGCAGCTGCAACTGTATAGTCATAGGCGACCGCAGCGTTCTCGAAGGGACGGCGGCAAGCCTCAATACCGACATCCGCTGCTATTCATGGAAGCCTGGTCAGGCTCTCAAAAAATCGGGTATCCCCGTGTACGAAGTCTCCACTCTCGCCTTCGATACTCTTCGATGGGGGCAGCCAACAGCCGAAACCGGCAAAGCCATGGCAACCGCCATAATAGAGGCGGTTGGCCTCTGCCGTCAGGGGCACCTGGCCGCCATGGTCACCTGCCCCATTTCCAAGATGGCCCTGCAGCAGGCCGGCTATAGATATCCCGGTCACACGGAGATGCTCGCCGATCTCACCGGCGATGATTCCTTTACCATGATGATGGCCGGACCGAAACTGCGGCTTACCCTGGTCACCATCCACTGCGCCTTCAAAGACATACTGGCTCAAATGGACACGGCCGCCATACTGCAGCGCATCGAACTGACCCATTTCTCGCTCCTCAAGGATTTTGCCCTGCACCGTCCCAAAATCGCCATAGCCGGCATTAACCCCCATGCTGGTGAAAACGGCGTTATCGGCTCGGAGGAGGAAACCGTTATCGCCCCGGCGGTGGAGGCAGCCAGGCAGCTGGGCATTGATGCCCAGGGCCCCTTTCCTGCCGACACGGTCTTTCTCAAAGCCGCCGCCGGCCGATTCGACGCGGTGGTCTGCATGTATCACGACCAGGGATTGATCCCTTTTAAACTGCTGCATTTCAGCGACGGCGTCAATGTCACCATTGGCCTTTCCATCGTCCGGACCTCAGTGGATCACGGCACTGCCTACGATATCGCCGGGCAGGGCACGGCCAGCGCAGAGAGTCTCAGTGCCGCCGTCTCTCTTGCAGCTGAAATAGCGGCAAACCGAGCGACAAATGAGGCAGGCCGATGAGCAATCAACCCAAACCCCCTCCACAGCACGAAGGGGTACTCATAGTTTTCGAGGGAATCGACGGCACCGGCAAATCCACCCAGCTGCAGCTGCTGGCAGAATACCTGCGACAGCATGGGCACACCGTCGTTACCACCAAAGAGCCCACCGAAGGAACATACGGACGCCAAATCCGGGAACTCTACCGCAATCGCGCTACAGTCACCCGGGAAGAGGAGCTGGAAATGTTTCTTCGCGATCGCCGCGATCATGTCAACACGGTGCTTGACCCGGCGCTTTCCCGGGGAGCAATTGTTCTCTGCGACCGCTATTACCTCTCGACCATGGCGTATCAGGGAGCCGCCGGCATGGATATTGCCGACATTGCTGCAAAAAACGATTTTGCCCCTCCACCCGATCTGGCCTTTATCTTTCAGCTGCGTCCCGAGTCTTCCATCGCCAGAATCACTGAACACCGTGGTGAAGTGCCCAACGATTTCGAACAGAAGGATTATCTCAAAAAGGTGGAAAAGATTTTCAATTCGCTTCCTTTTTCGTATATTGAATATATAGATGCAGATCACTCCATCGACACGGTACAGCGCACGGTGCGACAGTTGGTCGACTGGTATCTTTCAGCGGGCACAGCGAAAAGATGAAACACACAGGAACTCTCCTCTCATCGTCTCTGGCCATCCTCCTGGCTCTGCTGATCACCGGCTGTGCCGGTGAAACTCCACCACCGGCGACTATCGACAGCGCCGTCACGCCCCAGACAGAGTCTTTGGACTCATCCTGTTCCTATTTCTACTTTCTCTGGGGCAGCAATGCCGAATACGATGAGCGCTATGGGGAAGCTCTGGAAGCCTACGAAAAGGCCGCCATTTGCGATCCTGAGGCCGAGTATATCGCCGAAAAAATACCTGTTCTTCTCATCCAGCTGGGAAGGCTCGAGGAAGCCGCCGCCTTGCTTGAAAGCTACATAGAAGGGCGTCCCGAGAAGACGCTGCAAAGATTCATACTGGCTCGCCTGAAAATTCAACAGGGCCAGGAAGACGAAGCCATAGAACTCTACCGCCAGGCACTGAATATCGAGCCGGATAATAACACCATACGGCTTCGTTTGGGGTTGCTCTACAGCAAAAAGGGCGAATTTGAAGCCGCCGAAAGAATATTCAAGACCATTCTCGAACACAACGAGGAGTCCTATTTCGCTCTGCTCTACCTGGCACGAATGTATGCACAATCCGGGGAGTTGACAAAAGCCGAACAGTACTATCAACAGACTCTGAAGCTCAACTGGTCACGTGAGCTTTCCTACGAAATCGCCGATTTTTATACTCTGCGCAAAGATTTTGACAAGGCCCAGAAAATATACCAGCTGGTTCTCGAAAGAGACAAAAATGACGAGCGGGCCGCCCTGGGAATGGTCCAGACCTATCTGTTTCTCGAAAAAGGAGAATCGGCACTGCAGGAACTCGACAGAATACGATCTTTGAGCAACACCCCCGAAAGAATCGATCTGGTCAGATCGCAGATACTCATCAACCTTGGTGAAAACGAACGGGCCAAAACTCTTCTCACCGCGTTGCTGGAAAAAAACACCCTGGCCCACGCCAACTATCTCCTCGGTATTATTTACTACGAAGAGTCACACTATGAAGATGCCGACGAACAGCTGCGGCGTATACCCCCATCAGCGCCGGAATACCGAGACGCATTAATGCTGCGGGTGCGTATACTGGAAGAGTCAGGCGAGAGCGAGCGGGCTGTGGAAGTGCTCGAAAAGGCTCTTGCCTCCGACGAGTCACGGCAACCGGAGTTTTTTTCCTGGCTGGCGGCAATCCTTCGAGAAAACGGTAAACCGGAGAAAGCCTCTGAAGTACTGGAGAAAGGCGTCGGCATGTACAACGAAAACGAAGACCTTCTCTACGAATACGCCATACTCCAAGAAAGGGTGGGTAACCATATCCTGGCCATGGAACTCATGGAAGAAATCCTCTCTCTCAATCTCAACCACGCCGACGCCCTCAATTTTATCGGCTACAGCTGGGCGGACCGCAATGTTAAACTGGAAAAGGCCTACGAGTACATCAGCAAAGCCCTGGAGCTCAAGCCTAACAGCGGGTATATCCTCGATAGTCTCGGATGGATTTACTATCGTCTCGGCGAGTTGGAAAAAGCACTCGCAGCACTTGAAAAAGCCGCAACTATAGAGCCAGAAGACCCCTATATCATAGAACATCTTGGCGACATTCACCGGGCTATGGACAACGACGAACAGGCCCTTTACTACTACAGAAAGTCACTGGACCTCGATAATGGCGACGAACACCGACAGACAATCCGGGAGAAAATCGATGCCATCCAGCAGCCGTAAACGGCTTGTCATTCCGGCGATCCAGCTTGTGTTGCTCCTTATCATAGGCGGCTGCGCCCAGAAACCATGGCAGGAGCCGGTTCTCGATAAACAGGAGCAGCAGATGCGGGGGCTGGTTTTGCGGATGCTGGAAAAACAGTCTCTGTGCTCATGCTGCATCGATGGGGAGATTGCCGCTACTTGGGACTCCGCGGTCGATACCGGCGGCTTGAACGGGTATCTCCAGGTTTTCCTGCCCTCATCACTCAAACTGGTTGCGATCAACCCTCTGGGCCAGCCGCTCTTCGCCCTGACCACTGACGGCGAACATTTCCAGGCCATCGATGCGGTTAAGGGGGTTTTCAAGCATGGAAAAGCGGCAAGCTTTGTCAGAAGAAATTCCCTGCCGACGACGATTACGCACGAACAGTGGGGTAACTGGTTGACGGGCAGGCTGGGTTCGGCGGCCGAAAAGCCTGCAGCCCTGTTTCACGATGAGGCCTCGCGCGGGATCTGGGTGGAAGTGGACATGGAGCATAGCCGGCACTTCTCCAAAGAATATCTTCTCCTCGACCCGGAAAAAGGTCTCCTTCTGGAAAGGGCTGTCTTCGACAAAAAGGACAGAGAAACGGTCAGTATCATCTACAGCGACTGGACTGAAACAGGAGGCTGCATGCAACCCACAGCCATGGAAATCCAGACAAATGAATATGGGACCACCATCTCCATTGCCCTGAAAGAGATTGTCACCGATATTGTGTTTACCGATGAAACTTTTTACCTGAAAATGCCACCCAACTATCTTCGCCAGTACTATCCATGACCATTTATGCGATCCGCAGCCCCGATCAGGGAGACGGAGATTATTCCTGCTTGCCAAGACTGCTTATAACTACTACGAAGAGGTTGTCTTCCTTGAAGAATACCTGCTTTACATCGTAGTTGAAGCCCTCGCTCAGATCAAGAACCACCCGGACTTTTGCCGGATCGCTGAATTTTTCCACCCGGACTTTTTGAATATATTTGCCATCTGTCTGTAAAACAGGGTCTATGCCATAGCCGAGCATGGCATCGAGAAAGTCGCAGACCACAAGAAGATCATCTCCTTCGGTGGAAAAAACCACGGGAGGATAAAAGCCACTGAGACGAAAAAGCGCCATCTCCTTGCCATTGGTGCTGGTCTCATAGGTGATGTCAAGCAACACCGGCAGTTCGTCTTCACGGACGTCATCGCCGCCTTGCCCCTCTCCTCCGAGTTTAAGAGTGCTCTCCTGCTGCAGCAGCACCGCCGGCTCATCGTCAACCTCGTTTTCCATCGTTTTCGGAGATGCTGTTGCTGCAGGCACTTTCGGCTCTGGGGGAGCCTTTTCGACCGGTGCGGCTTCAGCCTCGCTTTCTGTCGTTTCAGGAGGAGCTGTAGCTGGCGCTTCCTCCGGTTGAGGAGGTGTTTCCACCACAGGTTCGACAGAATCGACACCACCTTTTTCTGTTGATGCAGGCGGTTCGACGGGAGCTCCGCCACTATCCAGTGTCTTGAATTCTTCCTCGGAGGCGCTGGTATCAGTCGGTACCAATCCGGATTTCATTTTCGTGGTTTTCAGAGCTATTCGTATAGCCAATACAGCGTCGGCATCGTCATATTCATGAACAACGCTATACTCGCCCTTGGGCAACAGATCGATGACTATACGCGTCTTGGGTTCCGGTTTATGGTGTACGCCAATGCGGATTCGCCTGATGAGATCGCCACCGGCCGGAAGGAGTTTTTTCATCGTCTGCGGATAAGAAACGGCTGGTAAATCGCAGACAACCCGTGGATTTTTTCCCGGCAACTGGAAGATTACGGGCTGTACCACATTACTCAAACGTATACGTACATATTCCGCATCAGCGTCACTCTCGAAAAGTATCGCTTCGACCGCCGCCGGCGCCGGCTCTTCGACGGCCCAGACGAAAAGTGGCGTCAACAGAAAGAGAATCGGGACAACACACCGGAAATATTTAATCATGTCGGCTACGCTTTTTTATGTGCTTTATTAAGGATATACTCGCAAGGATATGGCGATAGAGTCTTTGAATACAGCATCCTGACTTGAAAAGTCAACCGATTTCCGTTAAATCAAGACGGTTGTCTGGCAGGCCGTCGGTGAACGACACCAAGCCCTCGACACCAGGCCCTCTACAGCATTGCTGTTTATTTCAAGTAGCCTACGAGTAGTTGAAAAAATGACACAAGAATCGTTCCTTCCCTATGTTACCAAACCAGGCAGATACCTTGGTAAAGAGTATAATTCCATCTGTAAAAAATGGCAGCAGACCGACGTGCGGTTCGCCCTGGTTTTTCCCGATCTCTACGAGATAGGAATGTCCCATCTTGGACTGCAGATACTCTATCACATTATCAACGCCAGGGAAAACTATCTGGCCGAACGCTGCTTCAGTCCAGACATCGATGCCGAAAAGGTTATGGAGGCAAAGAAGCTTTCCCTGCAAACGCTCGAATCGAATCGTCCGCTTCGCGACTTTGATATCGTCGGTATCACCCTTCCTTATGAGCTGTGTTATACCAATATTCT
>JGI12210J13797_10172903_pt1 | contig 73860 bp, 43 predicted proteins | sample ElkSlonscriptome_3_FD_13797 | JGI IMG/M metagenome (IMG submission 13797) | reverse complement strand
CATCACAAGCCGCGGGGAACGTCAGGGTTCTAGGAGACTGGTGTGCCAACTTTAGTACCCTATACTCAGCAGTCTTCCCTGGCTCATGAAATAGATTGAGGCGCTTGTGACATACTGAAAAACTATGCGTTGCAACGGAGAACATCAGCAGACATAGTGCGGCTAACCCACGGCCGTACGTAATTAGCTTGTTTTGGGCTCTTTCTCAAATGTTGGTTGTGGGGCAGGTAACAGTAACCTTTGCGCTACCGAGTGCTCCGTAGTAGGCTTGCTAGCATATGCGCAATTGCATCGTGCATCCTGGCGCCGATGAGCTTACGTACGAGATACGTGAGATTGTTGTAGTTGGTGAAGAGTTGGCTGCTATGGGAGTGCCAATATATTGGGAGAATATTGGTGATCCGATAGCCAAGGGCTGTTGTGTGCCCGAATGGATAAAGGACATCGTTGCAGATCTCGTAACCACAGACGACACGAGCTATGGGTACTCGCCAACACGCGGTGTACTGGAAACACGTCAGTTCTTGGCAAACAAGCGCAATCAGGAAGGTGGTGTGCAGATTACGCCAGACGACATCCTGTTTTTCAATGGGCTTGGTGACGCTATTCAAACATCGTTTTTGTACCTCCATCCCCGCAGTCGTGTGCTCGGGCCAAACCCGGCCTATCCCACATATTCAAGTGCGGAGGGTGCCCATGCAGACGCAAGACACCTTACGTACCGCCTGCAGCCTGAAGCCGGGTGGCAGCCCGATCTTGAGGATATCGAGAACAAGGTGAAGTACAACCCAGAAATCAGCGGTATGCTGATTATTAACCCCGACAACCCAACCGGTGTGGTGTACTCACGTGCGACACTTGAAGGAATGGTGGATATTGCGCGACGGTATGATTTGTTCGTGATGAGTGACGAAATATATGCAAACATTGTGTTTGGCAGTGAGATGGTGCCACTTTCGCAGGTTATTGGCGACGTGCCCGGCATTGCATTTAAAGGCCTTTCAAAAGAGGTGCCGTGGCCGGGTGCGCGGTGTGGTTGGATTGAAGTGTACAATCGTGAGTCTGATGCGACGTTTGCACGGTATGTGAAGAGTCTTGTGGACGCAAAAATGCTCGAGGTGTGTTCAACAACACTGCCACAAAAGGCACTGCCTCGTATTATGCGCGACGAACGGTACCAAACACACCTTGACGAGGTTGCGCGTGGATTTAGCACGAAAGCAGCCTTGTTTGGCGATGTGTTTGCAGACGTGCCACAGCTTATTGTGAACAAGCCACAGGGTGCATTTTATGCATCAGTTGTGTTTAAGAATGGAGTGCTTACGGGACAGCAGACGCTACCTATTGCTGACGAGCAAGTTCGTGCACGCATTGAGCAGCTCACCACAGATGTGCCGCTTGATAAGCGATTTACATACTATCTTATGGGTGCAACTGGAGTAACTGTAGTGCCACTTTCTGGCATGAATAGCGACCTCTTTGGCTTTCGCCTCACCTTACTTGAGCCAGACGAAGGGCGCTTTAGAGACATGCTGCGAACGGTACGCGACGCGATTAGTGACTATTGTAACAACACGTAACTATGAAAATAGAAATCAAACCATCACTCAGTGCAAAGGATGCCAAGGCAGTGACAAAGGTAACGTTTAGTCCGGAACATGCACAGACGCAGTACGTGCGTGAGGCACAGACTCAAACACTGGTCGTTGGTGTTAAGGATAGTGCTCCCTTTACTCGACGTACGTGTATCACTTTAGTGCGGCGTATAGTTCGTACCGCACAAGTACAACGCATCGCAAGGCTTGCTGTTGAGCTTGATGCACTTGTGGCCCTCCCGGGCTGCGAATTGACGCTCGAAGATATGTTGCGGCTTCTTGGTGAAAACATGGTGATGGCTGGGTACGAGTATCGAATCTACAAAACAACACCAAAGGAAGGCTGGCCTGATGTTACACATGTGGCGTTGTTGGGACACGTTTCCACACACGAAAAGAAGGCGCTACAGGCAGGTGTAACCGTTGGCGAAGAGGTGAATCGTTGTCGAGGCCTCGCCAATACGCCAGGTGGCGACATGACGCCTACAATACTCGCACAGCGTGTACGTGCGGCTGCGAAGGGTTCTGGCGCGAGCGTGCGAGTGTTGGGGCGCAACGACATGGAAACACTGAAGATGGGTGCAATTCTTGGCGTAGCTCAAGGTGCTAAGGAGGCGCCACAGTTTATTATTGTTGAGTACAAAGGAATCACCAACACAAGCGCAAAGCCAATAGTGCTCGTTGGTAAAGGAATCACGTATGATACAGGTGGACTGTCTCTTAAGCCGTCGCCTTACATGCTCGACATGCATCTTGATATGTCTGGTGGGGCCGCTGTTGCGCATGCAGTCATAGCAGCAGCTCGCCTCAAGCTTCCCGTGCATGCAATTGCACTCATTCCTGCGGCCGAGAACGCTATCGGCAACGAGAGTTATCGTCCTGGGGATGTGTTGCGAAGCATGAGTGGCAAGACAATCGATGTATTGAATACCGACGCAGAAGGGCGTTTGGTGCTTGCTGATGCGCTGACATACGCGGCACGGTATAAACCGGCATTGGTTGTTGACGTTGCAACGCTTACCGGTGCATCCCTGGTGGCACTTGGCACGAAGGCAAGTGCGGTATTAACCAAAGATGACGCACTCGCGCATCGACTTGTTTCTCTTGGAGAGGAGAGTGGCGACTACCTGTGGCCGCTTCCTTTGTGGGATGAGTATAAGGAATTAGTAAAAGGTAAGCATGGTGATGTCTCGAACATATCGCCAAAGCCAACGCGCGATGCGGGCACGATTGAGGGCGGCATGTTCTTGGCCGAGTTTGCCGTGGGCTACCCATGGGCACATATAGATATGGCGCCTCGCATGGTGAGTGATTCGTCGGACCAACTTGCCGAGGGAGCAGCTGGTGCACCAGTGCGCATGCTGGTCAGGCTCCTCCAGGCGGGTGTATAGTGGAGGTATGACCAGGGCACTTCTCGCGAGAAAAGCCACACATACGCTCCTTGCATTAGTTGCCGCGTATACCGGACTGTACCATACACTTGAACATGTGTTGCTGCTTTGCCTCTGTCTTGGTATTGCGTTTGTAGCAGGGTATGGCGTACGAGCGCTTGATCCCATTCGGCGGGCAGAAGCAAAGAGTATTGGAGAGCTGTTTTTTGTGATTGGCATCGCATGTGCCGCGCTCCTTAGCCTCCCTACGGCACCACTTGCGTTTGTTGGTGGTGTGCTTGTGCTTGGGCTAGCTGATACCAGTGCTTCAATCATTGGGCGGCTCTATGGTGGGCGAGCGTACAACATCTTCGGTGAAAAGCGCACGTATGGTGGGTCGCTCACGGTACTTATTGTTTCGACACTAATTCTTGCAGGGCTTGGCGTGCATCCCGTGGCGGCAGTGCTTGCAGGGTGGTTACTTGCGGCTGTTGAAGCGGTTGCGCCACGCGGGTCGGACAATGTGGTATTACCGGTCGTGACTGTGCTCATCCTCCTTTTTGTGTAAGCCTCTGCGTAGTGCCTTGCCTGCTATCCACTGCGCATCTGTGCGTTGTGGTGTGTTGTTGGGTTATACTGTACACATGCGTCAATACGCGCTGTGGAATCCGTCCCGCCCGGCAATATATGTGGTGCTCTGTTTGTTAGCACTTGTTTTGATGTTGCCTACATATCTATATGCGGAGGAGTCTATTGACGTGATCACGGAGGAGCAGGGTACGGATGCGATGGTCTCGGATGATGGGGGTGCAATAGACGCGAGTGACGTGACTGCGGTTGATGAGGGTGAGCAGCCACCATCGAAAACCTACGCAGACGAGAGTGTGAAGAAGGAGGGGATTACTGTTGTGCCGGTTGTGGCAAATGAAGAAGCGCAGCCCCGTGACATCATAAAAAAGGAGCTCACACTCACCAACAACACCGACACGCGGCGGACGGTGTACATTTCCGTGCGGAATATAGACCCTGAGACAGGTGATCAGGTATTTGATCAGCCGGGTGATAGTGACCTCTCGGTGTCGCTTGCAAACTGGATTGAGATTACCCGCGGTGCGATAGAGCTTTCAGCAGGCGAGAGTCGTAAAATCCCATACCTTATTCACGTTAATCTCACCGCAGTTCCCGGTTCGTACTTTGCGCGTATTGGTTTTCATGAGGGCGGAAACAAAGCACAGGCTCGCGCGAGCAAGACCGACACAGAATTAGTCTTGAATGTAGAGGTCGAGAGCGATGCTCGTGAGCATTTGCAACTTGGAACGTTTATGACCAACAAGAACGTAGTGCTTGGTGGCTCGGTTGATTTTTCATACTTGTTAGAAAACATTGGCAACCGTTTAGTGGAGCCGCGCGGCTCTATCCGTATATTTAACCGTCGTGGTGAGGAAGTTGGCTCAATTCCTGTGAATGCTAATGGTGAGGCCATAACGCCTGAGAACAAGCGCCAATTAGCAGCGGCCTGGGAGACAAGTGGTCGGTTTGGAAAATACAAGGCATTCCTCGACCTTGAGTATGGTGAAGAGCAGCTAGCAAGTGTGCAGGATACGCTGTACTTCTGGGTCTTTCCTTGGAAAGAGGTCTTTGTGGCGATGATTGGTGTCTTGGTACTTGCTGTCCTCGGTACGTTTATTGTACATATGCGAGCTGTTGCACAACCAACGCCGGCACGTGTGTACATGCAGGCGCCACAAAATGAACCGGTGCCTGCGGCAGCTCCACCTGCGTTCGCTGCATCGGTACCACAGGAACAGCATCAACAGGTGCACGGAAATGTCGTGCTCGCACCACGCACGCGAACATCTCGCACGAGCGCTGCTTTTGTGCGGGCAGGAACTCCTGCACAAGGCGCGTCGGTCGAGCTTTCGCCGCGCGGTGGGCATCCTTCAGCCACGGTGTCGGGCGGCACGGTCTCGCTTGCGCCTCGTCGCAGATAGACCGCATGAACACTTCGGTGTACCCTATAGGCATGCGTTGGTCGAGCTCTACGGTATTTTCTTGTGTCATGCTTCTTGTGGCGACTTTGTTGTTGCCGCAGGTGTTACGCGCTCAGTCGCCAGACAGCATGACTTTCACGGTTACGCCACCACTGTTCCAGCTGTCGCTAGAGCCGGGTGAACGCTGGTCGAGCCAGATTCAGGTGGTAAATCAGAACCCGTATGCAATGACGGTGTATGCTGAGCCGGTGTTGTTTACCCCGAGCGGTGAGTCGGGTAAGCCGGTGTTTATTGATACGATGACCGGCGGGGAGACACCGATTGCGCAAGACCCAAACACGCTTGCTGGCTGGATGACATTGCCGACGCAGTTTTACACTATCCCCGCAGAACAAACCTACTCACTCCCGATTGTTATTTCTGTCCCGGAAGATGCCTCACCGGGTGGGCACTATGCCGCTGTCTTAATTGGCAACACACCACCGAGCGATCAGCGGAAGGATAGTGTGGTATCGGTTACAAGCACCATTGCCTCGCTCTTTTTTCTGCGCATCTCTGGTGACGTACACGAAGAGGGGCGTATTCGTGAGTTTAGCACCGAGCGGTCGCTGTATGAGGTGGCAGAAGCGCAGTTCACACTTCGTTTTGAAAATCAGGGCAATGTCCACCTGCAGCCCCAAGGTGACATTACGATATTCAACATGTGGGGAAAAAAGCGCGGGTACATTCCAGTGAACCATGCCGATGGGTATGGTAGCGTGCTTCCTGAGAGTATACGTTCATACGCGTTCCGCTGGGAAACTGACACAGGCATGTGGGACATTGGCCGTTACCGTGCGGTTGCGACTGTGGGGTACGGAGAAGGTGGCAAAGCGTATACCGATGCGACATTGTATTTTTGGGTGCTTCCTGTGTGGCCGCTAGTACAGGTGTTTGGAGGCCTCTTGTTCCTGTTCTGGGGCTTTGGGTGGGCGTTGCGGGCGTATGTTCGGCATGCGTTGCGCGTCGAGCGTGCGCTCGTTGCGGCACATGCTGAAGATTCAGAACCTTCAACTCAACTGACCACGAATGTGCATGAACGCGACACAGTGTCGACCACGTCCACACAACAACATACCTTTACGGCTCGCACGCTCCTGCGGCCAATCGAAAGCGGTGTCACTGAGGTGCAGAACCGTGTTCTTGAATCTTCACCTTCGGATACCGTCACAGCACCTAGGAGGGGTACGGACGTGCGCCCTATACACTACGGAGCGGTGCTACTCTTCGTTGCGTTTTGTGCTGTGGCGTGGGTCTTGGCGAGTGCGTTTATCGAAGATGTGACAACGAGCGAACGAGCGTTCCATGCTGTTGAGGAACACATGGGTGGCACTGATGTTGCATTGCCGCGCGAATAGCTGTGGTGGTTATCCACAACACAATTCTAGTGTTGTGCAACAATGACGCGTATACTAGCAAGTGAACTCACGAGGGCTTCATGTAGTTACATGGTTCCGTGCGCTCTACCATCACGCGGTGCTCGTACCACATCGGTACGTGCCTGCTTTTTGTAGCAAATATTATCAGCCCCCTTTACTAGTACTTACACACTAATATGAAACATATAGCATTCGCACTTTCTATGCCCTACCGCGCTATTGCTGCGGTAACCCTTATTGCCCTTGTTGCGTGGACCTTGGGTCTACCTTCACTTATTAATCATGCGTACGCATTGAACGTTGATTTGTTCAGTAATACAATCACTGACTCTGATCTGAGCGCATTCGCAGATCACGAAATACAGTTTGAGAACAACACTGCTTTCGCTGATGGAGAAACATTTACCATATCATTTGTTGATGCAGATGGTCTTGGTGACAACTTCGACGCGTCAGCAATTGAGCAAGACGACATTAGTTCAACCGGTGCCATTACAGTCCTGGCATCGTGTGGCGTTGCGACACCTGACACGATTGCGTTCAATCCATCTACAGCAACCACCTTCACTGGTGAGGTGTGTGGCGCAATCAGCGCAGGTACAACATTTACTATCCAGATTGGTAGCGGAGTCGTCGCGGATCAGATTCAAAATCCTGGCACTGTTGGTTCGTACGTTGTGCGACTTGCAGGTACTGGCGGTACTCCGTTGCCAGACAGTGGTGACACCCGTGTCGCAGTCATTGACGACGTGACCGTGACCGCAACAGTTGAGACAATCTTCGAATTCACCATTCATGGTGTTGCTGAAGGTGCGGAGGTGAATGATGACAGCGCGTTGCACGGAACAACCAGCACCACTACAACTGCAACGGAGATTCCATTTGGTGTTATTTCACCGAACACGCCAAAGGTGGCTGCTCAGGAGCTTCGTATTGATACGAACGCTTATAATGGATTCGCGGTGACGGTTCAAGCAGATGGCGACCTCGAGGCAGGTAATGGAGCGATTATCGATTCGTATGTAGACGGCGATGCTACATCAACACCACTTGGGTGGACCTCACCTGGTGGCACTATGGGTAACGTGAATGAGTATGGTCACTGGGGTCTCACCTCGGACGATGATGTGGTGAGCGCAGGTGGTAACTTCTGGGGACTTGGTTCAGCACTGTACGTTGGTGACTTCGTGACCAACCCTGTGGAGGTCTTCTACCACAACACTGCTGTTGTAGACACTGCCGGTATGGGTGTTGGCTCAACCACTGTTGCCTACAAGGTTGAGATTATGGAACTCCAGGAAGCAGCAAACGACTACACGGCAACGCTTACCTACGTAGCAACGCCTGTCTTCTAATTAGAAGACACAGCAACGTTCACGCGAATGCTACAATACAGACCCCGCCTATGCGTCGGGGTCTGTATCTGTACCCACGTGTAGAACAAAGGGTACTTGACGTTGCGCAACTGCGACATGCCGAGCATGAGAGTCGTAGACGTAAGGTTCATCTACATCACACACAGTTGCGCGAAGGATGCTACTTGATACATAATAGAAACCTATGCAACACACAGCACATTCCTCTATACCATTCATATTTACAAGTCTCGCGCTCTTTTTGGTTGCAAGTCTTTGCGTTCCACCGCAAAGTCATGCTCAAGAGGGTATTTCTGTTGAGATTAAGCCGCCACTGATTGAAGAACAGCTTGACCCGGGTGGCACCGCAGAGGGAGTGTTGTATGTCACTAATCAAAACGGCGGTACTCAGACGTACTATCTTGGCACCAAAAACGTTGTTGGGATGACAGATGCAGGTCGGCCAGAGTTTGGTGCAAATGATGACTCTAGTGACCCACTGCGTGCGGCAGCGTGGATTGAGCCACTCAAGACAGAAATAACGCTGAATGTTGGCGAAATGACCGAAGTGCCGTACCGTATCAGTGTGCCAGAGAATGCTGGGCCTGGTGGCTATCAGGCGGCACTCTTTGTCACTCGCGAAGCAGATGTCACAAGCGTCTCAGGTGCGGGGGTTGGTTTCCAGGTTGGTTCGCTCATAAGTCTGCGTATTACCGGTGAGGCAGTTGAGGACCTTAAGGTGAAGGAGTTTTCTACGGATGCAACGTTCTACCAGACGCCGACCGTCCAGTTCCTGACACGCGTAGAAAACACAGGCACGGTGCCACAGCAACCGCAAGGTGTTATTACAATCACTGATATGTTGGGCAATACGGTTGGTAAGGTGAACGTAAACGAGCAAGGCGGTCGAGTGATACAACGCGACGAGCGTGTATATGAGACGGCGTGGAGTAGCGACAGCTTTACGCTTGGGAAGTACACAGCAATGGCAAGTCTTGTGTATGGTGAGACCGATCGTCGAACTGTCACGCGTTCTGTGACGTTTTGGATAATACCACTCAAGGAAGTTGGTATGGTTGTGGGAGGCATTATACTCCTCTTGCTCTTGATGCTGTGGGGTGTGAAAAGTTATGTGCGTCGTGAGCTTCGAAAGGCAGGGCATACGGCAACCAAACAGGCAAAGGCTGGTGAGTCATTGAGTTTGGGGCAGCGTATGACAAAAACAATTTTGCGCTTGATACTGCTGCTTGTTCTCGCCTTTGTCGTGCTGTTCGTCTTCTACTCCTAGGAAACGTGTTTCGTGTTATCCACGCCGCAGGCAAACACCTGTGGCGTGGTGTTGTATACTAGGATCATGTTTTGGCATTACACACGACGAGATAGTAAGGTGCTGTTGCTCTCCACACTTGCAGTGTTTGCGGCGTACGGTTTGTTGCTTGCGGGTGACTTACACCTTGGAAAGGAATCGAGTATGCTGCCGGCTCAATCGATTGGTGTCTATGCTGGTGTGGAGCAAAATGAATACAATACCCTTGCTGCTGAGCTGTCAGCGCGCGAACGGGAGCTTGCGGCGCAAGAGGCAGTGCTCAGAGGTGGCGCCCCGCAGCAAGTAGATTCTGCAACACTGCTTGCGATTGTGTGTGTGGGAGCAGGGCTCCTCGGTCTCATTCTGCTGAACTTCTTTTTGGACAGCAAACGCCGCCGCTCCTTGGCGGGGTAACGAGTCGCTGTGCCGTTTCTCATGCTCTCCGCCCGAGTGTGCACGAGCGGACTCACACCTCATGCTATTGTACGTGGATAACTTGTGTACAGCCGGTGTATAACTGCGGTAGACTGAAGGTACGGGTTAGCCGTGTCACCATGATCCATTCGCTTACAAAGACCGCTGCGGTCATTGTGAGTGCCACCATCTTGTCCACACTCGCAGTGAACGCTGTTGACATGCGCGGACACTTCGCAACCACCATGCTTGGCTCCTTGTTGTTTGGAGTCGAGAAGCAGGTTGCTCCCTGTCCGGAACACATGACGCTTGTTGAGTCGTCATTGACGCCTTTTTGTGTGGATCGGTACGAAGCGTCGCCGGGTGCTTCATGTGTTGTTGAAAATCCGGAGCGTGGCGACGAGACCAGTTTGAATGTGGCAGATCCAGCGTGTAAGCCTGTGTCAAAACCAGGTGCGCAACCGTGGCGCTTTGTGTCCCAGCACGATGCAAAGGTGCTCTGTGAGAAAGCTGGGAAGCACCTGCCAACTGCACAGGAGTGGTATTTGGCTGCGATGGGAACGAATGACCATTCCGAAGCATTTACTGGAGATGGGTGCAATTTAGCGCGCAATCGTGCTGATGGGGTTGCATTAAGTGGAGAAGGGTACCGATGTATTTCAGATGTGGGTGCGTTCGACATGGTTGGGAATGTGTGGGAGTGGGTGGCGGAGGAAGTGGAGGGTGGGGTGTGGGACGATAGACCCATGCCAACTGATGGCTTGGTGGATGGAGTTGATGCTGCAGGTATGCCGTTTAAGACACGTGTAGAGCCTGACCCACTGTTTTTAGGCGATAGGTTTTGGGTTGATGTGCGTGATACGATGGGGGTACTCAGGGGTGGTTACTACGACAGTAAGCAAAATGGTGGGGTGTACAGTGTGTATGCAGCAAGCAAGCCGGGGTTCGTTGGTGAGGCAGTGGGGTTTCGGTGTGTGGTAGGGGTGCAATAGTATTAAGAATTAAGAATTAAGAATTATGGGTTCGTGCGTGTTGTGTTTGCGTGTTTCCTAATTCCTAATTCATGATTCCTAATTCTCAGAGTCGCGGTGTGAGCGTGGTGCTTATCCTCGCGGCTGTTTTTTTGTGTAGTATGGCACTGTGGCCACTGCCTGCGTCTGCCGGGCAGCTTTCGTTTGTACGCGACTTGATTTCAACCAGTAAGCCGGGGGCTGCTGCGAACCAAACAATTACATTCAGGTTGAGCAGTGCAGTGCCTGCTGGTGGAGCTATTCTGATCGACTATGACGAGGGGATGACTATACCAGCTGCAGGATTTAACTTTGTAGACGTTGATGTTGCTACTGCTGCGATACCAGGTGGGCCCTATACTGAACGCGCACTCAATGTCATTGCAAGTCCTGGCTCAGATGGGGTGAGTGTAACAACGGGGGTGGGTGGTCAGATTCGCATCGATATCAACACGTTTACCGGCATCGCGGCAGGTGATGAGGTGCAGATTGAGATAGGGACACATGCGTCTGGTGGCAATACGCCGCTTGTGCTTTCAAATGCTACTGGCTCGTATCGGGTCATGTTTCAAACGCTTGACGCTTCGGATGAAGCAATTGACTTCGGCGAGACGCGTATCGTTGTGGTAGATCCAGTTTCAGTTGGGCCTATCGACACGACTGACACCGATCCTCCCACCATTGTTTCGGTTGAGCCGGAAGGCATTTTGCAAGTTGGAACACGTGCCGTTGAGATGTTTCTCGTGACCGACGAGCTTGCAACGTGTCGATATTCGACCACAAGTGAGCCCTATGGGAGCATGGGGGACAGTTTCAGCAACGCGTCCGGAGGTAGCAGTCTTACCCTTCAGCACTTTGCGCTTCTTTCAGGGCTCACTGATGACACGTCGTATACCTACTACCTAAGTTGCGCAGACTTTCGCTTAAATGCGATAGATCCACCATACGAACTCATTTTTATTGTTGGTATTGAGCCAGGAAGTGCAACAACAACAGCAACATCAACCGATGGGCTCAATAATGGTGACCTTGAAGACGGTCAAACTGAGGTAGCAAGTTCGACATGTACAGGGGACGACTGCTTCGGCACTGGCACCGGTTCAGGCGGTGGCCCATCTGGTAGTGGTTCTGGAAATGGGCCGCTTGGCGGTGATGGTTCGGGGAGTGGTACTGGTGGCAGTGGCGGGAGCGACAAGGGCACCAAACTACCACAGTCGGGTGTGCAGGTGAGTGGGTGGGCATATCCAGGCGGAACGGTATCGTTTGTGCGGGATGGCGTTGTTATGAACGAAGTGCGTGCGGGGAGTGATGGGGCCTATGAGCACACAAGTGAAGAGCTTGACCGTGGTTCGTACACATACCGTATTGGTGCCACTGACCGTAATGGTGTCGTTGGGGCAGCATATACAACCACGATCTGGATTCAAAGTGAGACGGTGAACTTTCTTTCAAATATTTTGTTACCGCCCACCATAGATGTACCTGACCCTTCGCTTGACCTTGGTAGTGATGTTGCGGTGTCTGGCCACACCGTGCCTGATGCACCTGTAACAGTGTGGCTGAGACCGAAGCTTGCTGAGGTGACATCTGCAGATATTATTGCCACGACGACGGCAGACAGTGCTGGCGCATGGGCACTCACCATAGGGACGACCGGCCTTTCTCGCGGCACCTATGAGTTGGTTGCGCAGAGCGAGCTTGCTGATGGGAGCGTGCAGAGCGACAAGAGTGCGCGACTCACTATTGGCCTGGGGGTTGATGTTGCTGATGCTAGTTGTCTCACAATAGGTGATCTTGATTGTGATGGATTTGTAAACCTGATTGACTTCTCGATTTTGCTGTTTAACTGGAATACTTCAGCAGAGGTGGCGGACATAAATGGGGATGGGACAGTGAGTTTGCCGGACTTCTCGATTATGCTCTTCAATTGGACCGGCTAAACGTCAAAACGTTCTATGTTGGTGCAGAGCTGCGTTAGTTGCATCCTCGGTACTTTCACCGTACATTAAGTACGGCTCAAGCACACTCGTCCTTACTGCCTTGCTTCTGCATCCAGCCTAGAACGTTTTGGTGTGCAAGAGGGAACATGTACAAAATACATGCCCCTGCTGCCTAGAAGTCGCCTCAAAAATGAACGTCTGGGTTGTGTACTTGCACGAAAAGAACACCGGGAGGTGTTCTTTGTGAGGTACAATATGTTGCTTGTTGTTAGTACGGGGGTGAATCCTTAGGTGCAAATAGTCTTGTATCAGGAAAGGTTGCCATTTCGTCGTTCACTTTTTCCGAGGGCAGTCGTGGAAGAGTATGATGTATTACCAGTCTTTTGGTGCTGGTGGGTCAGCGTCTGCCTCATCGGTGCCGTTGAGACACGGAAGCGTCATGGTAGCGAAGTACCGGTATCCCTGACCCACAAGCGTTTGGTCTCATGTCGCGTGCGACCACATCCGTTTGTGGCCAGTTGACACGTGATGTGTCGATTTCTACTGCTCGCATTGAACACGCCCTCAGCTAACAGAGTCTAGACGTCAACGTATCAGAAGGTTGACCGTTTGCAAGTCTGCGCTATGTCGAGGGTGTAACGAACGTCGAGGTCCACCTTTTGCATACAGCAGCATTGTTACGTAGCATGCTACGTAACAATCGACGTCGATACCGACATCGAAAGAAAGGTTGTATAGTACGTGTCTTTAAAAAGCCCCACACTACAATTAGTGAGAACCGGAAACTGTTCTCTTCTTTGTAACCGCACATCTTATCCACATCTGTGTATAACGTTTTATGCGTGAGGAGTACTGTAGAGGTGCTATACTAGAGTCAACAACGCATCGATAACCTCTGGGAGGGGTGTTGCCGTCGCGCGTTTTTTGTTCATTAGTGCTAAGTTCATTAATTATGGGTACGTTTATGGATAAACTCAAAGGAAAGGGATTGGTCGACCAACAGGGTCAACCAGCTGAGGGTCCTGCGCCAAATATGGCTGGTGCAGAAGAAGTCGTGCCAGATCACGCACTGCAGTTGCCGGTGGATGTCTTCCAGAGTGATGACGAAATCATCGTCTACGCACAGCTTGCCGGTATGGACATGCATACGCTCGATGTCTCAATCTCGGGCGAAAACGACGTAGTGAGTATCCAGGGGGCAGCGCTGCGCCCAGAAGCATTGATGCATGAAGCACACAGCACGCAAGATGGCGACTATACACTCGAGGAGTGCCATTGGGGAGACTTTTTCCGTCAAATCATTTTACCTGACGAAATTGACCCGGAGCGTGCAGAAGCAAAAACCAAAGACGGCGTCTTGGTGCTTCGTCTGCCACTCGTTGGTCGCGCAGGGAAGGGGCTACGGCTCAATGTTGTACGTGTCGATGATCAACATCAGCAAGCAGAGTCCTAGTCGCTCTCGCTCTTTGCCTATGAGCGAGCGCTTTCACACAATTACCCCACAACATGAAGCGCAGGAGCGCGAAGGTGTGTTTGTGTCACGACACAGTGCTCGCATATCTCACAGCTTCATGTTGCGTAGCCCACGTGGGTTTGTTTTCGCTTTTTTCTCACTTCTTTTCTTTTTCTGTACTGCTCCCACATTTGCTGCAAACTACTCGTTTACACCTGCGTCTGGTTCGTACTCAGTTGGCCAGACATTCACCGTGTCGCTCGTTGCAAATACTGCGGGGAAGACCGTTCAGGGACTTACGGCTGGCGGTACAGTAACGTACGACACAAACACACTCACTGCAGTAAGTGTTACCAAGGGGAGCGGATTGTTTTGTATTAGTGACCCCGCAGTGAACGCTGCAGCAGGTACGATTGGTATTGAGTGTGGCTACACGAGCGCTGTGTCAGGTAATGCTCAGATTGCCACCATCACCTTTCGGGCGAAAAGTGAGGGAACTGGAAGCGTGAGTGTTCAATCGCCACAACTGCTGGAGGGTGGACAGTCCGTGCTTTCAGGTACTGCAGGAACTGGTTCGTATACCGTTACAGCTGCGGCCGCGCCAGAGCCAGCAGCACCCACACCAGCGCAACCAACCACGCCGCAGCGAACCGTGAACATACCGGTGCCTGAAGCACCGCGCATTGAAAGTGGCAGTCATGAAGACCCGGATATGTGGTATGCGGTGACCGATGTGAGCTTTTCGTGGGATATCCCATATGGTGTGACAGCACTGCACACCAGCTTCGGTGAGGATCCAACTCTTGAGGCGGATGAACTTCATGAACCGCCCACCAGCTCATGGAAGAAGAGTGGTCTTACGGATGGAACATGGTACTTTGCGGTGAACTTTAAAAACCGTGGCGGATGGAGCAGTACAACACGTTTTGCGGTCAATGTTGACACAACGCCACCTGAACCATTTGAGGTAACAGGCGTTGGTGGCGACCTGACCGCACAAGTGCGGTTTGAGGCCAAAGATGGGCTCTCAGGCATACAGGTGTACCGTGTTTCAGTGGACGGTGAGCGCCCGCGCGATGTGCAGCCAAATGAGCTCATAGCAGGCGGGTATACCATGTCAAACCTTGATCCAGGTATACATACTATTTCAGTAACAGCAGTTGACCTTGCCGGAAACGAAACAACCACGGAAACAACCGTGGAGGTTACCGGAACCAAGCCGGTTCCAGAGGACGAGGAGGCGGTCACAACGAGTGGTTTTGGTGCAATCTACTGGGTATCACTGCTCTTTATGGCCGCACTCGCCATTGTGGTAACAATTCTCGTGCAAGAGCGCAGAAGGCATACTGAAGAGCGAGATCGTATCAAGCGTGAGGCAGCGGAGGCGGGTGATAAACTCATCAATATCTTCGGGGTGTTGCGTGATGAAGTTGAAGAGAAGGTAACCGAACTCTCGCATAAGCCAAACATGACTGACATGGAGAGAAACATTCTCGAGAGTCTGAAAGACGCGCTTGATATTTCCGAAGAACTTATCGACAAGGAGATTGAAGACGTGCGAAAACTTCTTAAGTAGAGTGTAGGTGCTAGGTTGTAGGGGTAGTAATACCATCTATAGCTACTCGTTACACAACATGCGGAACCCTGGATTGCTTCACCTGCGGCTCGCAATAACAGACGCTGTGTAGTGTTATTAAGCGGCAACTCACATCTGCTCTCGAGCTACGGTGCAGTGCAGGCATACCAAGGAAGTTGCAAGAATCGAAAAAACATCACTTTCGGTTCTTGTTCCCTAGCTCAGCAGAGACAGGTGGGAGTATGGTATTTTCGAGCGACACAAACATGTGTTTGAATACTCGCATCGGTAGTACTTTGTAACACCACGGTATTGGCGACACAACGCGCCTGCAGTGAGGGACGACCTGTGAAGTCGTTTATTGGTGGTGGTGTTACAATAACGAGTAACGATGCTTGCGTCCGTGAGAAAGCTGTTGCGTGAAATGAGATACTGGTCCTGTGCATCGATTTTGTCTACAAGCTACAAGCTACACGCTACAGGTCTGCTCCTCGTAACGGGGGGAGTGCCTTATTTGAAAAACGCGGCACCGAGTGCATTGTGTGCATCATGAAGGGTATGTTTTAGTTGTTTACATATACTGTGTGGATTACGGCAAATGTTTAGTGCTGTTATCCACAATATGTGGCTATAAACAAGGGAATTTGCGTACTTTTATTGCGTGGTTTGTGCGATAATAGGAGTATGACCACAGACCGCCTTGCGGGCTGCTCGTCTTGTATCTATGCGCACCGTGTTCAGCACCATCAAACGCTTTCGCATACCACTTGTTGCTGCATGTGTTGTGGTGGTGGTTGGTGCGGTTGCTGCAGTGCAAGCACTCGAAGAGACGTATACGATTCATGTGTTTCCAACTACGGCAACCACCACAGGCTTTGTGGGCTCTGTTGCGGTGCTTGAGCAGTCGCTTTCTGGCGCGGCCATCTATGAAGATTACAACGCTGAGAACAGCGCAGTTATTCGACACGGTGCATGGCGCGTTGTTGATACGGTACCGTCCGTGTCGGGTCAGTCTGTTGATGGTGACCAGTCGGTAGTTGATAGTGATAGGTCTGTGCTCAGCACCGATGAACAGCAAGGGGGTGCAGATGAACCACATGAGCTGGGCACACCCTCAGATGATGAAAAGTCAGACACTGTACGTGCGCAAGAAACTGATGCTAATTCTGCAGGAGAAGTAGAACCGGTTCCTGACATTTCGATGGGCGCGTGGTTTGAGGACATGGTTATGGGACGATATGCTCGAGCGCAATCCGATGATGATGCTTCTCAACGTGCCGAGAGTAGTGACGAAGGTAGCGAGACCGAAGCAGAACAGAGTGAGAACACTGAAGTGCATGCTGCTGAAGTAGAAGACGTGTCTGGTGCAGCGAGTGATGACACTGCGACCGAAACTGAGGACGCAGTGCCAAGTGAACAGACGGCAGCCACCAGTGTACCGCAAGAAGGTGATGTGTCGGACACACCACAGCCGTTTGATGGTAAGGGAGAAGCAGAAATGGTGGAGCGCGAAGACATCGAAGAAGCAGGGGGTGTAGCTGATGAAGATGAAAGCGCTGCTCAGGCCGCGTCGGTTATGCACGCAACATCAAGCGAAGTGCTCGACACCGATAGCGAAACGCAACATGAGTCGACAGGTGATGAGGGTGAGGTAGAGCCTGTGTCCCCATCTGAAGACTCATCGAGTGTGGTGTCTAACGAAGAGAGTGCCGGGCGCGACGCTCCCGCACCAGGTGGCGGCGGTTCATGGGGTGAAGAAACACTCACTCGTATTGGGGCGGATGCCGAGGAGGCAGATGTCACGATTTGTTCTGTGCGTGGTGAGGAGTGCTACCTGGCCGAAGTGCATGGCTTCGGTCTTGGGTGGGACATGGAAGAGTTTGAGCCACGAGGGTTTGATCTCAAGCTCTCACTTGCAGCCGAGGTGAAATCACGACCAGGCGAGGAAGACAGTCTGTACATACGCTACTTCGATGGCTACTCGTGGCACATTGCAGATGTTATCTACCTGCGTGGTGAGCTTAGCAATTACACAAACAATGGTCACTTCACCTTCCCATTGCCGGAAATCACTTCCTGGAATCGGCTGGAAGACTTGCGCGTGCAGATAGAGTACGTGCACGGTGGTAGCAGTGAAGCTCGTGTATTCTTGGAGAGTGTGTGGATTGATGCACGATACGAGGCTTCTCCGGAGGAAGACCTGCCAGAGCTGCCACAACTCTTCAATGAACTACAGGCACTCGAGGCTTCAGCACAGCCGGACATTTTGGTGTTGGATGATGCGACACGAGTTGAGTTTGAACACACAGATGAGAATAAAAAAGAAGACCTCATCATTAAGTCTGACAGAAAGGTGTATGAGGGCTTAACCCGGACAACCGTGTACTTCAATGTGACAAATGAAAGCTCTCGCACTGAAGAGGTTCGTTTGCTCGCCCATTTCCCGGAGTCTCGCGGTGAGATGCATTCGCTCAAACAGTATACTGAGAACATTCCGGTTGTGTATGAGGACCCAATCTTCCAACCAATGGCACAAACGTGTGCAGCTACCTGGGAATGGGACGAAGAATCAAATGGCCAGAGCGACACAGGCGCTGTCCAATATGAAATATCAAACACGTCCACAACGGTGCCAGTCGTAGAGGGTGGTGGTGAAGAGGGCGTGTCAGCACAAGACATGCCTGCATCTCCTGGGGGCGACACGTCAGCGGCTCTTGAGCGTGCCCAAGAAGACGAGGGTAGTGTCGATGATGCTGCAGATCAAGTTGACACTGCCGCGGGGCCAGCAAGTGAAACGGAGACCGACGTCGATAGTGACGTCGATATCGACGTCGACACACAAGCTGCAGCACCGGAGGATGAGCTTGATGTATCAGACACCGCACCGGTAGAGGAGGCAGTTGAGCAGGGAGAGGCATCTGGCGCGAATGGTGTGCAAAGAGAAGGTGAGGTTCAAGAAGCAGGTGAGGAAACTGAAGTTGGCAATTCGCTGCCTGAGCCCCTATCTGATGTGGGACCGAGCGCGTGGCTTCGTGAGGTATTGTTTGGTGGAAGCGTTGCAGCTCAAACAGGCACCAATGACATTGAACTAGTAGGAGAGAGTGAAGAAGCACGTGACGCAGGGGACGGTGACAATGTTTTGCAAGATGCTTCATCGGAAGGTGGTGTGGCAGACACGTCCGACGAAGTGTTGGAGGAAGCAGAAGAAATTGCTCCAAGTGACGCCTCAACTGATGCAAATGAAGATTCGAATGAAGTGCTGCAAGAGGGTGGTGAGGTGTTAGATGAAAACCGTACTGATAGCACAGCAGAAGCCGCCGACGCAGACTCTGGCACGGTCTATCGACCAAACATGCTGACACCACGAAGTGTAAGCGAGGAGACGCTGTCAGTAGACGAAGTAGCTACAGAAGCTGTCGCAACTCCTGGGTATTACCATTGTACAGATGCGCGTGCGGTCGACGTGGAGCCTGAGGTGTTGTACTGCGATTCGTTGAATGCAGACAAAACAAACTGTATTCAAGACAGGGCCCTTGTTGGTACGCAGCCTCGCACGGAGTTTGTGGACCGCTTCGTGCCGGTCGGGGTTGCAGACGGTGAGCTTTCAGTGCGTGAAGGGTTGGGCACCAAAGCCGCACGCTTTTTGGGTATGCGTCATGACAGGAAAGACGTGCCGCGTGGTTTTGTGGTGAAGGATTCTTCCGCGGATCTGCATACAATAGAACCGGGGCAAACGCTCTACTTTGAAATGGAGATCGAGTACCCCGCAAAGAGTCGTGGCGAGTTTTGGATTGAGGCACTTGGCTCACGTGGTGCGTACGGACTCCTTGACCCATGGTGGAATAGTGGGTGGATCTACCGTACACCAATAACGATCGACAATACCGCAAACGCAACATCAACGGAGCAGCAAGTCTACGTTGAGCTAGACAGCTCGCTCACTGGTTTCTGGAGCCACGTGCAGGAAGATGGTGACGACATTCGTTTCTTGCGGCAAGTTGAAGGCTTCTTGGTATCAGAGTGGTACGACACCACTTTCGCACATCGCCTTCCGATAACCGTTGCGACGACCAGTGTCGCGGGCGATCTCACCAGCTTCCCGGTCTACGTCGACCTGGGCGACCTCGGTGCCGACTTCTGGAACTTTGTGAAGGAGGATGGTGGCGACATCCGCGTGACGGCGGGCGATGGTACCAGCGAACTGCCGCGGGAATTGGTCTCGATCGCCACGACCACACAGCAGGGTGAGCTCCACTTCCAAGCTAATACACTATCGACGTCGACCGAGAACACGTTCTACGTTTACTTCGGTTCGTCGACTGCGAGCGACTATGCCGATACGGACACCTATGGTGCACACAATGTTTGGGATGACGACTATGTGCTCGTGGCGCACATGGATGATCTCACCACAAGCTCCATTGAGAACAGCGTCAGCAATAGCAATGATGGTACGAAAGATGCCCCCGGTAACCCTGCGGAAAGCAGTGGCAAGATAGGGCAGGCGCAGGATTTTGTCGATGATGATGTGAGTCATGGTGACCTGGGTATTGCCGCGGGCAGCTCAACCGTAGAAGTGTGGGCTCGCCCGGATCTCTTAACCGGCGGTAGTAGCGATCAAGACCAGTATGGCGTCACGATACTGGCATCCGCACCGGGCGGCGGCGGCACCTATGCGCCATGGCTTACACTTGGTGGTTCCGGCGGTAATGCTGATGAGGTGCGGTACTGCGCATACACCGATAGTGCCTCATGCCCCGCCTCAAGTGGTGCGGGACTGGTCGCCGGCGAGTGGTACTACATTGCGGCAACGGCTTCAAAGGGTGGCGAAACGGATGTTTCTGTCAATGGTAGTACGGTGTTGAGCTATGTCAACGATGGTAACCGAGACTGGGGCAACGCATTCACGCTTGGTGACCTGCGCCCGACGCGGGCCATATACTTTGATGGTTTGCTCGATGAAGTGCGTGTTACCAGTGGAATACGGAGCGCTGCTTGGACGGATACAACGTACACGAACATGGCAACCACCACCGACTTCTACGCAACCTCAAGTATGGAGACCTTCCAGCCGTCGGTGACCGAAGAGCTCGACTATTGGACGCAGTATTTCTCCTCGAGCACGCAGGAGGCGCGGGTGTGGGTGCAAGTGGATGAGCTTGCGGCGAATGCCTCAACGACGATCTATCTGTACTACGGCAACGTGGGTGCAGGTGGAGCGAGTGACGAGTACGCCCCATTCACCTATTCGACGACGACCGACCTCTACTATGTGCTGCGGAATGATTTTAGCAGCAATGAGTCATTGTTGTTGTACAGTTACACCGACGGAACGGTTGTGCAGTTTAGCGATCATGCAGCCACGAGTACGCTCGATCGCGGTCAGTCGACTACAACAGCGTCGTTCACTGCGGGGACGGTTGTGCGCTCGACTGGGCCGCTGATGGCAAAGATCACCAGTACTGGCGAGAACTGGGACAGTATGACCCCGCAAGGATTCGCTTCGACGCTCTTTACACTTGGGCCACGCGATGCGAACCTGGTTTGGCACGTGGGTTCACCCTTCGGGCAAGCATCTACGACGATGTATGGCGCCAGTATTGCTAATGTCACCATTGCAACCGGCACCACACAGACGACCACGAATAATGTAACCAATGGTAGTGCCGGCATCCTTGAGTCGGATATTCCGGTTGTGATTGCGACCGAAGGTGGTGTTGGTGACGGTCTCACGCCGGTGCCCGCGACCACCGAAGATACGTACGGTATTGTCTCGAACGGACAGAGCAGCAACGGACCATACGTTGGTATCACTACCACGGGCACCACTATGAACGTCTCGTGTTCGGCAAGCGCGAGCACCACGTCTGGCTCGTTGTTACGCCTGAACCGCTACGAACCGACCAACTGTGCGAATGGCACTGATGGTACCGGTGAGGCTGTGCGGTTCTATAACATTACAGACCCGATCGCAGGGTCGCAAAATGCTGACGGTGATGGAACGGAAGCGAGTTTTTACTGGCCCTTCAGAGAATTTGCGACCGAATACTTTATACCGGTGAACGCAAGTTACATTGCGATCGCCTGCGCACCTGAGGTGGGTGAGGTGAATATCTCGATCTATGACGGCAGTGATGTTGAGCAGGCATCCGGCACCTGTACGCCCGGTTCAGCTGATGGGCCCGGCAAGCTGTACTTTGGTGCGGACACCGGCGACAACTACTTGGCCGGCTACTACATCACCAGTACCGATGTACCAGCAAAGCCGTTCTACGCCTACTACGAAGACTATGGAGCGGGGGAAGATGAGAACAATTTTCTCGGTGCAGTACAAGGGAGGAAGTACGGTGACCGTGCACTTAGCTACGTCTTTGGCGCAGAGGAGCTCTCGACCGAGCCGGTCTACACACAAAGCACGTTCCGCTTCTATGCGAACGAAGACGCTGAGCCGCCATCCGACCCGTGGCCGAACGGCGGTGAGGATCTTGCTGAGGATGAAGAGATGACCGCTACGTACGCGACTGACGATGGTGACGTAATCCGCATTCGCATGGGTGTTGAAGTGTCAAACGTACCCGTCGCGGTCGATGAGAACAACTTCAAGTTACAGTATGCAGAAGCGCAAACGTGTGATGCTGGCGGGCTCTCGTGGAACGATGTCGGGCCTATTGGTGCCGGTGGTACGCCGTGGCGTGGTTACGACAATGGTTCGTTGACTGACGGCGATGCGCTTTCGACCACGACCTTGAGCGCTGCGACCGTGCTCGGGACGTATGAAGAGGCGAATGCAAGCGCACTATTCCCAAACAGTATCGCTGTGAATGCGGTAGTGGAGCATGATTGGGTGCTCGAGAACAATGGCGCAAACACGAATAGCTCGTATTGTTTCCGTGCTGTCCTCTCGGACGGCACAACGCTTGGCGCGTATGATACCTATCCGAGGGTCGAAACAAACAGTGCTCCCGGTGTGCCGCAGATTGAATCACCATTCGATAATGCCAAGGTGAGCGATCTGACACCTGCGCTCACCTTCGTTGCCACTGACATCGCAAGCGACGATATCGATTACCAGGTGCAGATCGATGACAATTTCTCATTCACTTCACCGGTAATTGATGCAAGTTCGGTCACCAGTCCGACGGCATTTTCGAACATTACCGTGCCGAGTGACAAGGCGCCTTTCACATCAGGTAATGTCGTTCGATATACGGTGCAGACAACTCTCACGAATGGTGTAACCTACTACTGGCGCGTGCGAGGTCGAGATACCAACGGCAGTGGCGAGTGGGGTGAATGGGTCAGTCCGCCGCAAAGCTTCACGACGGACACATCGCTCTCGGTGTCTACGTGGTTCCAAACGACCGAAGAGCAGTTCAGTACGGACCTCTTCACGGGTGGCGCGTTCGCGTCGACCTCTGACGATGTGCGTTTGGGTGGGCCGGTAGGCGAGTACGGCACAGTGAGTGTGACGGATGATGGTTGGGAGCTGATGAGTACGCAGCGTGAATATGCGAACATGATTGTGGTTGCGAGCCCGCGTTATGCCGGCGAGACTGTACCACAGCGTACGGTCAGGGTACGTAATAAGGGTACCAACAGTTTTGAGATACGCGTGGATACCCCGACCGCGAATGGCCCACTTTCCGGTAATACAACGGTCGATTACCTTGTGATGGATGCAGGGACTTACACCGTTTATGATGGTGCAAGCGGCAGAACGGTTGTTGCTGATTCTGTCGAGGTCTCCGGGCAGTTGGGTACCGGTGGGTCGTGTGACGCGGGTACCGGAACTGCGGTGTCTTGGACATTGCCGAGTGATCCTGCCGTACTGCATACCGTGACGTCAGTGAATGATCCGCAGTGGGTCGCGAGCAATATATATGGTAGCGCTGCCGCTACGCCACCAAGCACTACGGGCGGTATTATCCACTTGCAGACCAGTTTTACCGGGTGTGGGCATACGGAAGCGGAGGATGTTGACTATGTTGCGATCGAGACATTTAATGGTACTACGACTGATGGTGTGCAGATGCAGGCGACTCGTGGTATTGGTACGTTCCCGCGTGTGAACTCCACCGATGAGATCACCTCATTCTCTCCAGCATTTGGTAGTGGTGCGCCACAAACGCTCATCGTTGGTCAGATCACGCATGCGGGTGCGCAGGGTGCTGTGGCACTTGTTGACACCACGGGCAGCATTACTGCAAGCGGCTTTGTTGGGTCTGCAGATGAGATCGGCTCTGGCGCCGACCGAAGTGGTAACGATGAGTCTGGTGGTGTGCTTGCGTTCCAGAATGCAAGCGGTACGATTGAAGCCTTGTTTACTGGCTCTGTGACGACGACCGGTGTTGACTTCGATGATGCCGAGATTGGTAACCGGTGGGGGAGTGTGTCATGGACCGACAGTACGCCGGCGAGTACTGACATTCTCTATCAAGTGGAGTATGAGACCGGAGGAGCGTGGCAATTGGTGCCAGACACTGAGATTCCCGGGAACTCGGTGGGCACTAGTGGCGGGCCGATCGATATTTCCGGACTTGATACTGCAGACTATAACGTTTTACGCGTTGTGGCGTCACTCTCTAGCCCCACGTTATCCGACGTCCCGGTCCTTTCAGATATTACGATATCTTGGCAACAGAGCGTCTTCACTCCCGACCATACTACACCCTTTGACAGTGAGCTTGTAGGCACGACAACACCCGAGCTTGTCTTCAATACAAGCGATCCGCAGGGCGAACCCTTGACGTACGAGGTCCAATGGTCGACCGATTCGACATTCACAACATATGCAAGCGCCACCTCTAGTGTTTCGAGTGGTTTTCGCAACATTGATACACCTGCAGATACGTCACCTTTCAACTCCGGTGACACCATTGGGTATCGATTACAAACACCACTTACGGTCGGTGAGACCTACTGGTGGCGGGTGCGTGCGGTTGATACCGGTACGAGCGGCTACTCGTTTTGGTCGGAGCCGTGGAGTTTTACCGCAAGTTCAAGCGTGCCGGTGTCAACATGGTTCCAGACAACGAAGGCGCAGTTTGATAATGACACAAAAAATGGTGTAGAAACGGTGTTGCCAGGTTCGGTAACACCGTCAGGCACCATCGGTGAATACGGAACGATCGACGTCGACGTGAAGACATGGACCGAGGTGACGCTTACTCAAGAGTTCAGCAACCCGGTTGTCGTGGCGAGTGTCGAGTACGACTCCTCAAGTAATAGTAGTATCAATCAGCGCCGTGATGTACGCGTGCGAAATAAAGCAGGTGGGAGTTTCGAGGTCAAGGTGTATGACTACGATGAGGCGGGTGATGTGACGGACTACACCGGCACAACAACGGTAGACTGGCTGGTGGTCGAGGCTGGTGATTGGAATGTGGAGGTAGGTGCGGGTACGGCACGAATTGTCGCAGGTACGGAGAATGTCTCGACGGTGCTGTGTTCTACCTACTCTGGTGGCGGGCAACCGGTTACCTTTTCTCCCGCCTTTTCTTCCGCTCCAGCTGTACTCGCAACAGTGGTCACGGACAGTGACAATAACTGGGCGCATGCAGGTGTGGATGATGCGGTCGATGCGACCGACACGAATGAACCGACCACAACGACAGCGGGCTTGTTCCTTGGTCGTAGTCATGCGAACTGTAGCCATGGACCGGAAGATATCGACTACGTTGCTATCGACATGACCCATGGTACAAACAATGGTGTGGCGTTCGAGGCCTCAAATTCACCCGATAGTATTGTTGGTGGTCCTGATGCGGGTGGCACCGCTGTTACCTACAATACAGCATTTAGCGTCACTCCACCGATCACTATTGTTCAGCAAGTTGGTGAGGATGGCGGACAGGGTGGCTATGCGCATGTGCACACCGGTGGCACGAACAACAGTACTACACTGTCGCTCGCGCTTGAGGAAGATGGACCGAACGTCGACCGTGGCCACACTAATGAGGTGGTGGCATACCTTGCGTTTGCAAGCAGCAGCGGCACAATCCTGCGTGTGCCTGAAGCGCTCTCGGGCAGTATTGAAAGTCAACCGATAGTGTTTGGCGATGGTACCGGGCCGAAGTGGGGCGAGGTGACCTGGACCGATACAACACCGGGGGCGAGTACGAGTACGTTCCAAGTTTTGTATGCGACAAGTGGTAGTTATGTCTTGGTTCCGGATGTTGCGATGCCGGGCAATAGTGTTGGTACATCAACAAGTCCGATTGATCTTGGGAGCCTTGATATTAACATGTACAGCGAACTAAAGATCCGCAGTACACTCGAGTGTACTGCGGGTGGCACGTGCCCGTCACTTCTTGACTGGATGGTGACCTGGTCTGAGGGCATCGATGTGTCCGGCGAAGCGTATGCTTACGACGAGACCACGCCACTTTCCTCGGGTACGGTCCGTATTGCCCTAAACGGAGTACTTCAGGCAACGACCGGTACGATATCGGGCGGCACGTGGACTATTCCGAACGTGAATGCGTTCCCGGATGATATTCTCACCGTATGGATTGATGGAGCGGCGACGTCGAGTAGAGCAGTAGCAGTCACAAAATATGACGGCACAAACGACGTGACTGGCATGATTCTCTATGAGCGTCACCTCACGCTCGGTTCAGACGAAGACCCAACAATCACGAACAACGATCTCTCGCAGTACGATTATTCGGTGTCGAGTAACAACGCAGACCTCTTGCATGATGTGTCAGCTGGTAATGATCTTACGGTATGTGTGACCGGAACCGGGTGTTACGATGGTGTGTTGTATGTACAGAGCGGCACCACGTATCAGCCCGACAGTGGTGATTCGGGCAATGTGCTCACGCATGATATGCGTATAAACGGTACGGTGGTTGCAGATGGAAATACGTTCTATGTCTCGGGTTCGTGGGACAATAATAGTGCGTTTTTTGCAGATACAAGCACACTTATCTTCACTGCGACATCCTCTGAAGAATTGATAGATTCAACTGGGGCTGCAACATCCACGTTTGCTTCAGTAACCTTTGGTCAATCCTCAGGTAATGCCACGTGGACACCGGTCACTGCCTTTGAGGCAACTGCTGCAATTGGTGTGCAGTACGGTACGTACCGTGCGAGCACCTCAGCTGTAACGATTGGTGGAAGTCTTTCGATTGGTGCAAATGGTACCTGGCTCAAGGGAAGTGCAACAACAACACTGAATGGCAGTGGATTAGCAAATATCACCGACAATACGGCGAGTGGTCAGGACCTGGGTGTGTTGAGTATTGATGGCACATCGAAAACGGTTCGATTGCAGACGGACGTGGTTGTTACCGACCTTACTATTGCGGGGGGTAATACGCTTGATGTAACGGCAAATGACTATCTGCTTGAAGTACGTGGAAGCTTTGCGAATAGTGGTAATTTTGTCCCACAAGAGGGTCTGGTTAACTTTACGGCCACAACCACAGGACAAACCATAGACACCGGTCCAAGTGAATTTTATGACATGACGTTTGATGGTGTAGGCGGAAGTTGGGCATTCCCTGCGGGGGAAGTCACCGCTCAGAACGATGTTGTTGCTGCAACCGGTACGGTTGTTGCGCCCACTGGAACGTTTGAGATTGGTGGTTCGTTTGATGCTTCCTCGGGCACCTTTGTGCACAACAATGGCAAGGTTGAGCTTACATCAAACAGCCTTGGGGAGGTGGTGACACCGGGAGACAATCCGTTCTACGATCTTACCTTCTTTGGAGGTGGTGGTGCATGGAGTTTTGGCCAGGTTAACGCAACAACAAGCGGTGCGTTTGAAATATTGGCAGGATCAGTTACGTTGCCGAGTGCAAAGCTGTACGTTGTTGGCGACTTCCAAAATGAGGCCGGTAGTTTTGATGCCAATGGCGGCTTGGTTGAGCTCTATACGGTTGATACGCAGAAACTTATTGAACTGTCAGGGTCTGTGTTGAATGATGTGCGCTTCGATGGAGTATCTGCCGGAACCGGTAATTGGTACAGTACTGCATGGCCGTTTCGGTATGGCATAACAGTGCAATCAGGTCAAGTTGACGGTGATGTGTCAGATTTCCCTGTGTACGTTGACCTTGCTGGTGCACCACAGTCGCTGTGGGATAATGCACAAGAAGACGGGGGAGATATTCGCGTGGCTGATGATCTTGGGAATGAGGTGCCTATTGATCTGGTTTCGTATGCAACGACGACGCAAACAGGTGAGTTGCATTTCCGTGCAAGTGACTTGTCTGCGTCGTCGGACACTACATACTATATATACTACGGCAATACACTTGTCGGTGGGTATCTGAGTGACGATCCATTCGGTGCGGAGAACGTATGGACGAATGGGTATGTTGCAGTGTACCACCTCGAAGAAGAGGCGAGTGGTACGGGCAATATAGGTGTGTACGTCGACTCAAGTAGCGCAGGTGCAGATGCTGATGATTACCTTAGCAACGTGGGTGTGTCAGGTAAGTTCGGGTACGCTGCAGACTTTACAGAGGATACCGATACAGATCTCATCGATATTCCATACACGGTCGTCGATGGACGAACGGACATGACTATTTCATGGTGGATGCAAAGCTCTACGGGGGGGTCGCAGGCAGTCGTTTCTGGGGCAAATTCAAGTGATAACAATGAAATGCTTGCGTTCATAACAAATAATGGAACCACCTTTAACTCATATATTGATGGGCAGAATCCTGGAATGGCCGTACCTGATCTTTCGAATGGTTCATGGCGCCATGTGGCATGGATTCGAGACGATACAAACAATCAACACCGAGTCTATGTGGATGGTGTAGAGCCGGGGTCGAGTCCGGTATCCAGCAGTATGGGCACGGCAAATATTGATCTAGGTGGTTTGGTACTCGGTCAGGAGCAAGATGTTGTGGGCGGGAACTATGATGATGCTCAGGCATACAACGGGTATCTTGATGAGGTTCGCTTTGCCGTGGGAACCCGCACTGCCTCGTGGTTGTTGACTGAGTTTAACAGCCAGAATGCGCCAGATACGTTCTATGCAACCACGTCGGTAGAAACGGTTGCGAGCCGTACATTTGCTGACACGAATGCAACTGTTGCTGGTGACGTTACTATTGTTGGTGGTCTCGTTACGTTGCCTGGTGGAATACTGACGCTTGAGGGTTCGCTCGACAACGCTTCTGGTTTGTTCGACGCAAATGATGGAACTGTCTTGTTTGCGACAAGTTCCGTGGGGCATGAGGTGTATGCGGGGGGCTCGGACTTTTACGACATCACCTTTGACGATGCGGCGGGCGGCTGGACAATAATGGATGACGCCACCAGCACCAATGATTGGACCCTAACTGCGGCATCGAGTTTCGATGTTCTGGGTGGTGTACGGGTTGCTGTCGAAGGTGTCTTTGAAAATACCACACCAAGCACAACTAATTGGGCTGGTTCGACACTTGCACTCTACGGTGGTACTAGTTATACCGTGGGTGATAGGTGGCAGGTCCCGGAATCGTATGGTGACCTTGAGATTGGTCCCGATACTGATGTGCGGCTATGGCAATCCGATGCCGCAGCATATGCCGTAGATGCAGCTGGCTCGCTCTATAGCCAAGATCATGCGAACAATGACGGTGACCTCTATATCTGGGGAGCATACGAGCGCACGAGTGGTACTGACTACTGGAGTCACGCAACTGACTTCGAAGGCACACCACTTGGTGGATCTTCGCGCCCCGCAAATGTGCACTTTGCTGATGGTGCAAGTGCATTGTTCACCGGAAGTACGCTTGAAATGCAGGGAAGTGGAGGCACTACAACCGTGCAAAATCAGGGGTCGGGCACCTACGCACTTGCGGTCGACGACGGTACGATTGATGCACAGTATTACAGTATTACGGACACCAATATCGACGGGTTGTCACTTCTTGGGAGTACAACAGTAACAAGTTTGGCTGATGGTGCATTCACGTTGGCTACCGACGGTGGGAGTATGCTCACGGTGGCGTCGACCACAGTAGACGAGAATCCGGCGTTGCAGATACAGCGCGCGACATTCTCTACATCAAGCGGCATTGCAAGTGGCTTTAATGTTTCACTTAACGACACGCCGAGCTCCTACTGGTGGTTCAGAAACCATGTCGGTAATTTCGACGGTGAGGTGCATGATAACGATGATGGCAACCCGGGCAGTATTCGTTGGGACGACTCCGGCTTTACCGTGCAAGTGTCGGGTACGGTCTATAGCGGTGAAGGTGTGGGCGTTGGTACAGTGTGCGATGATACAACGGCCGTGGTGACTCTTGCGGTCAATGGTGCCATCGCCTCAACGACGAATTGTAGTAGTGGCGATGGAACATATGCGTTCCAAGATATTGCCTTCTCCGGGGATCCGTCGGTCATTATATACCTCGCAACATCGAGTACAGCACAAGCGGCAACGGTGACCCGCACCCCAACGGGTGATATCACCGGTCTGGATGTGTATGAAAACTACGTTATTGTACGCCATGAAGATGCCGCACCAATGACCAACAACTACCTTGCAGTGTACGACGACAATGACGATCCGTTTGTGCCGTTTAACGCATCATCGACCACGGGAACGCTCACGGTGGACGCTGATACGGCGCTCGTGGTGTGGGCTGGGAAGGAGTTCGCGCCAGGTGGAGATGTGACACTTGACTCGGGTACCGGCACCAGCCACGATGGTTCGTTAGTGTTGCAAAGTGGCAGTACGCTTACCGCGGCAGGTACTGAGACGTATGTCGTGGGTGGGTCATGGGATGCAGCAAATGATGCCACCTTCACTGCAAGTAATGGCACGGTAATCTTTGCCGCGACGTCAAGCGGAAACACGATTGAGTCGTACTCGCCATTCTATGACATGACACTCAATGGTGTTGGTGGGGTGTGGGATGTGACGAGTGCACTCACTGTGTCGGAAGACTTTGTGGTCACAGCCGGCACACTTACTGGTACGAATGATGTCACCGTCGAGAATGGTACCGTAACTGGTGACGGTGCAGTTGATATGACGGGGGGTACCTTTACGGTGGAGACTGGCGGGAACTTTGGCGGTGACACCGATTGGACGTTTAACGTGCTTACGTTTGGTGACGGCGTGGGTGGAAGCACCACAAAGGTTGGTAGTGGTGCAGTGACTACCCGCAGCACGTTAGGTGTTGCAACCGGCCACACGCTCAATGCCGGGGCGAGTGAATGGGTGTTGTGGGGAAGTCCGAACGCGCTTGCGGTACCAGGAACATTCAATGCAGACACAAGTACAACCACGTACGCGACCACAACCGCAATGACAATCACTTCGCTCAACTACTACAACCTGGTGCTTGCTCCAGCCGCTGGTGGTAGTCCGACATACACGTTTGCAAATGGCCCTACAAACGCAGAGAACATCTACATGGGTGATGGGACAAACCCGGTTACGGTTACTGCAGACAGTAACAATCCGCTCATTACGGTCGCAGGTGACGTGGTGATTGAGCAGAATGCGACCTACGAGGGTGCGGGCAGTAACGATATTCGCATCGGCGGATCCTACACCAATAGTGGTACCTACAACCACAATGGTGGTGGCGTACTCTTCAATTCGACTGACGCAGGTGAGACAATCACAAGCGGGGGGTCGCTTTTTGACACTGTTTCGTTCAATGGCGTTGGTGGTGGATGGACGCTCGTGGATGGTGCGACAACGACAGGCAATTTGTCTCTTGTTGATGGAGTATCACTCACGTTGCCGGTTGGAGAGCGCTTGGAAGTGCAGGGTGTATTTAGTAACAGCATGCCGACGGCCACAGCATGGAACGGTACGGTGTACCTGAATTCTGGTACGAGCTACACCCTTAACGGTAAAACGGATGTGCTCGAAACGTATGACACCCTCGAAATTGGTGCAGGTACTGATGTTAAAATGTGGAATAGTACTTCAACAGCGTACACGGTAGACCCAAGTGGCTCGCTGTATTCGATGGATCATAATGACATGTTAGGCAGTCTCTATATTTGGGGTGACTATGAACGCACATCTGGCGGAGAATATTGGAGCTATGCAACTGATTTTGATGGTGTAGACCTTGCTACAACTTCAAGTGAACGACCGGTGTCAGTACACCTTGCAGACGGTGCTACTACGACGGTGTCAGGCGGTACATTTGAACTCCTCGGCGCTGCGGGTGCAACAACAACGGTTGCCGGTCAGGGGAGTGGTACATATGCACTGCGTGTAACCGGCGGTACCTTCAATGCACAGTACTACCGAATCCGCGATATAGATGTGAATGGGTTGTGGTTGAGCGGAACACCAAACGTGACGGAGCTTGGCAATGCAGACTTACTGCTTGAAACGTCTGGCGGCACCATGCTTACGGTAGCGGGAACGGTGCTCGACCAAAATGGCGTAAAGACCTGGGGTGATATGTCGTTTGCAACATCGAGCGGTGTTTCAAGCGGCTTCAACGTTACTTCTGTTGGTTCTGCGAGTGTTTCGTGGCGGTTTATCCCGGGTACGGGCAACTACTACGGTGAGGCATTTGATAATGATACTGCACTTGATCCGAACCCAGGATACCTTATCTTCTCGGATTCTGATGATGAGCTCACAATTCAGGGCACAGTGTATAGTGATGAGGGTTCAACGGTTTCAACGTACTGTGCGGGAAGTGATCAAGTTGTTGGCTTGATGATTGAAGGGGAAGTGTTGCAAACAACAACGTGCGATCAGACAACGGGTGCGTATACGTTCCCGACGGTGTCAGGATACGAACCGGGTGATACGATTGTCGTGTACATTACCGGTACGAGCACACAAGCGGCAAATGTGACACAGGACCTGATAGCAGGTGTAACACTTGATCTCTATGAGCGGCGCGTTATCGTGCGACATGAGGATGTGGCTCCAATGACCATCGAAGGTATGGCCGCATGGGACAGTGGTGACGATGGTGACCTGCCGTACACCGCATCAACAAGCAGTAGTCCCCATACGCTTTCGCTGCCGGCCGATACGAAGCTGATTGTGTGGAACAATAAGACGTTCGTGCCTGGTGGCGACGTGACACTGAACTCCGGCACCGGGACCAGTTACGACGGAACACTCGAGCTGCGTGACAATGCGACGTACGAATCATCTGCGAGTGTGGTCGAAGATATTGTTGTTGGTGGCTCGTGGCTCACTGGTTCGGGGGCAACGTTTGTTGCTGGCACATCATCCGTCATCTTTGTAGGCACGAGTTCAGATATGCACGTGAGCCCAGATGCAAGCAGCTTTAACAGCCTTACTTTCAATGGTGTTGGTGGCACGTGGACATTTGATGATACAGCAGCAACAACGACCAGTGACTTTATTATCACAAACGGCACGGTGAACGTGGCGTCCAGTACGCTTGCGGTGGGCGGATCGTTCGTGAACAGCGGTAGCATGAATGCAGCCTCGACCTCGATTACCTTTAGCTCCACAGGCAACGAAAGTGTCACCTTTAATGGTGACGAAGTTGGATCGCTCACCTTTACCGGCGCCGGCAACTTCACGATGACTGATACAGATGCAACATCGACTGGCGATGTGCGCATTGCAGCAGGGAGTGTTGTCCTTCCGAATGGTACCTTTGCAGTCCGGAATGCATTCGAGAATGTTGGCGGCAGCTTCACACACACAAATGGCACGCTTCGTTTGTACGGCAACACTGCGGCACAAAACCTCTACGTGAACGGATCAACGATGCATAATATTGCAGTTGATGGCAGTGGTTCGTGGGTGTTTGTAGACACGACTGCAGTAACGACCGGCAGCACAACCGTCTCCGTTGGTGGACTTACCGCACCAGCAGTGTCATATAGTATTGGAGGTTCCCTGATTAACACAGGAACCTATAACCCAAATGGTGGCGCAACGGTGTTTACTGCAACATCTACCGGAAAGATTGTTGACCCGGGAGGTTCTGTATTTGGCGATGTAACATTCAATGGTATTGGTGGTGGATGGACTGTTGCGACGAGCGCAACGTCTACTGGCGATTGGCTCCTTACTGCCGGTGCAGCATTTACAATGGCAAGTGGAACAGTGCTGGAGGTGCAGGGCGAGTTTGCAAACGACATTGGAGGGTTGGGCACGGATTGGACTGACAGTGTGCTGTACCTAAACGCGAGTGGCACGAGCTACGCGGTTAACTCGAAGGGGGTAACTGGAGATCAGTATGCAACACTTTTCGTAGGTAATCATACTGACGTAGCGTTGTGGAATAGTGCGGCAGCAACAACAACCGTTGCTGCGTCGAGCTCGCTTTACTCAATGGATCACAACGACCAGCCTGGCGACCTCTACATTTGGGGTGAGTATGAGCAGAGCGCCGGTGCTGATTACTGGAGCTATGATCGAGACTTTGATGGCGCGACGCTTTCCGGGGCAAGCAGGCGACCGGTTGATGTGCGTATTGCCTCAAGTTCGTACATCTCGTACACAGGAGGAACCTTAGAGCTTGATGGAGACGCTGGAGCAACAACGACCGTAGATGTGTTGGGTGGAACCGGGACCTACGACTTCGTGTTTACTGGCAGTTCGTTTACGATGAGCTATGTATCGCTACGCGGACTCAATGCTGCCGGCTTCCGTGTTGGTGGCTCGCCGACGCTTGGCGCACTAAATAATGTTGACTTTGAACTTGCGATTGATAATGGTGTTGCATTTGAGGTGGCTGCAGCAGTGATTGACCAAAACCCGACACAAACATACGGCAATATGTACTTTGCGAGCACGAGTGGTGTGGCAACCGGTACCAACGTGAAAGTGACGGGAGCGACGACAAACTACTGGCGCCTCATTCCTTCGTTTGGCAACTTTGATGGCGAGTATGCTGATGATGATGGTATTGATGCCTGTGGTGCGATTCGATGGGATGACAGTACGTGTCTTGAGGTGAGTCAGGCGCACTATCGCTTCCGCGCGGATGATGGTGGAGAGGGTGCTCCAGATAATGAATGGTACGACCAAGACTGGAGTTATCGAAAGCAAATCACGGTATCGAATCCAAATGCAAGCGCTCTGTCAGAATACCCTGTTCGAATGGAGATAGCTGCTGAGCTTGGCAACATGGAGAGCAACTATAGCGACCTAGTGTTTACCGACGAGAGTGGTACGAGCACGATTCCGTTCTATGTAGAATCCTACACGGCTGCAACTGCCACGGTGTGGGCGAAGGTGCCAGACGTGGCAGGTAACGATGTCGTGTACATATATATGTACTATGGCAACACATTTGCAGTTGATGCACAGAACGGCTCGAGTACCTTCATGGCATTTGATGATTTTGAGGACAATGATATTGCAGAATATAGTGGTGATGCAACCAACTTTGACAATAGCAGTTCGATATACTGGCAGAAAGACTACGGACTTGCGGCAGCAAGCGGAAAGACTGGAGAGACAACCAGCCCTGGTATCTATCGCACGGACAGCACGATTACACAAGACAGTACGATTGAGTTCTACCAGCGAGTAGCAAGTGGTGGTGAAGATGAACCATGTGCGTACTTTGGTGTTCAGGGCTCAGGACAAAACTATGCCGTCTGTCTTGACCAGTATCCAGACGACCTTGTAGTGCTTGCAAAGGATGTGACCAGTAATGATGGGTCAGGAACCACGATAGCAACAAGTTCCATCTCGTATACGACTGGCACTTACTGGTATCGAGTTCGTGTCGATTGGTTTAGTGATGATTCAATCGATGTGTATGTGTATGACTACACTGGCTCACTCGTGGCAAGTATTTCTGATTCGGACAATGCCTACAGCTCTGGAGGGTTCGGTTTTGGCTTCTGGGGACAAACGCAAGGGTGGGACTTCTACACTGCGCGACCATACGCGGCGAGCGAACCAACCTATATGATTGGCTCAGCGCAGCAAGGCGGCGGGGCTTCATGGAAGGCAGCGCAGGACACGGCAATTAGTCAAGACAGTAGCACACCGTTCCGTGTACGTTTTTCGGTCGAGAACAGCGGACCGTTGCAAGAGAATCAATCGTATGACCTTGAGTACGCTTCAATGGATGGGTACGGTTCTTGTAGTGCAGTTGCAAGTGGAGACTTCGATCCAGTACCAAATGATGCCGGGTGTGGTGTCGAGGCGGTATGTGTGACTGCCTCACCGAACTTTGATGACGGTGATGAGACCTCGCAGTTGTTGAGTAGTGCAAGTGGGCTCACCTTCCAATCTGGATACTTGGTTGAAGACCCAAGTAATGACACACCGTCGAACGATTTGGCTACGAGTACCTTGACTGAAGTTGAGTATGCTATTGAACTCACCAGTTTTGCCTCTGATCCTGATTACTGCTTGCGGGTGACTGATAGTGGAACAGACCTCGATTCGTATGGTCAAGTTGCGAGGGTGTCTGTCAATGGTGTGCCGGTTATCGGTGCATGGCAACTAAATGCGGAGCAGCCGATTATTCTTACAGAAGGAATTACAACAGCAATTACTGCAACCGGTAGTGCGAGTGACGTAAATGGCGATCTTCTGTACGCATCAACCACAATTTATCGTTCTGGGGTAGGGCCTGACTGTACTCCGAACGATAATAATTGCTACAAGCTCATTTGCACGCCGTCGTGTGGCTTGAATGAATGCGAGTACACGTGCACCGCAAACATACAGTATTTTGCTGATCCAACTGACTTCGGTACGTACAGTGGTGAGACCTGGGACGCCGAGTTCTTCGTTCGTGATGTGTCGGGTAACTTCGCGACTGCAACCGCATATAATGTTGAGCTCTGGAGCATGAATGCGGTGGCGGTAGCAAGTGGAGATATTAATTACGGTACACTGGAATTGAGAGCTGACACCGGATTAGACTCTAAGGAATCGGAATTGCAAAATACCGGCAACACCGATGTTGACGTGCAGGTAGAAGGAACAGATCTTACTGGGGGTGTCTCGACCATACAGGTCGATAACCAGCTCTACGCCACTTCTAGTTTTGAATATTCTACCTCCACATGCCTCATTTGCTCGGCGCTAACCGGTAGTGCGAGTGCGGTGGAACTTGATTTGCCAAAACCAACATCAACAACACCTGTTCTTGATAGTTTGTATTGGGGTATTTACATTCCGGTAGGAACCGAGGCGGTTCCACACTACGGCCAAAATACATTTATTGCGGTGAGCGACTAGCACGGGAATTAAGGGGTAGGATGGCGGGAATGAGGGGGTAGGCATTAAAAATTAGGGGGCAACAAAACAACATGAAGTGCTGCTGCGATTGATCTTATCCCATGTCCCAAGTATGTGCATAAGCTGATACGAATCATTTCCTTAATTCCTAATTCTTACCCCTTAATTCTTCGTCTTGTTATGCGCTTCGTTTTGCCCATCATCGTTCTCCTTCTCCTCGCAGGGGGCGCTGTCTATGCTGGACTCTACTTTGGAGGGTTCGGTAATGACAAAAATGGGGCAGTAGTGTTTATTGATGCATACAGTATATATGGTGAGACGGCGACGCAGGTTGAGCAGTTGGTGCATCAACCGAGCACGGTGCAAAATGGAAGTCGCACCGAATTGAATGCGCTCCTGGAGACGATACTTACTGAAGACGTGACGGCACAACGGCGTGATACGCTCGCGCGCCTTGCCTTTAAACATCTCGCAGTGTTGCGTGACGAGGTTGATGAGGCACAGAGTGCGCAAGCACAACTGTATGAGCACTTACAGAGAATGGATGATGCGCTTGCCCAGATTGACGGTGGGCAAATGCGCGCACAGGGTCAGGAGATTGTTGTTGCTGCGCGAAAGCGCGCTGAACTCGCTGCGCGAATCACAAGTGTTCTTTCGGAGACAAATGATCAAACTGAAAACATTATTACGCGCATATTGGGAGATGGAGGCAACTTGACAGACGAACACATAGTCGCAATTAACGAATCGACAGAGAAAGCTGAGGGGCGACATGCAACACTGACGCGTCTGTACGACGAGATTGCCGAGCAGCAGAAGCAGATAGAACGCATGTTCACACTGTTCGTGGATAGTGCGCTATAAGTGTATGTGGTATCGGTATATAGTATGAGTACCGGTGTGCACGTGTCTGTTGTGATGTGTGACAACTACCAAGCTTGCTGTGTGCCGAAGTTGATATTTGAGATTCGTACCGTATGTCCTCAAGCTATTATATAACGAGAAGTGCACTGCTCCTGGGAGCAGCTGCGCTCTTTGTAACACTTGGTGGGGTGTTTGGGAGCGGTGTAGACCAGTTATATCAGCTCCAAGCCCAGACAGTGAGTAGCGACACGCTGTCGGAAACAGAGTGTCTCGTGTTGTTTGGTCAAAACCCTGACAGTCCACCAACTGTAACACCGCAGGAGTGCAAGCAGTATGTTAATGAGTACTACAACGTACCACTAACCGAGAGCGAGTGCTATGTATTCTTTGACCAAAACCCATACAGTCCACCAACTGACACACCGCAAGAGTGTGAGCAGTACGTTGATGAGTACTACTACACGCCGCTCACAAAGTCTGAGTGCCTTGCACTGTTTGACCAATACCCCGGCGCACCACCGACTGACATGCCAACTGAATGTGAACAACATGTTGATTACTACTACAACACACCACTTACTGAGAATGAGTGCTACGACTTATTTCAGCAGCATCCGTATCCGCCAGAGGATATGCCGAGTGAATGTGAGACGTATGCGGATAGCTACTATGGAAAGGATGAAGCGTCAATCAGTGAAGAAGACTGTCACGAACTTTTTGATGCCCTTAATCTTGATCGTGAGTCGGCTGAAGCAGTAGGAAATGATCTTGGTGCGTGTGAACCCTATGTTGAGAGCTACTTTACTGTGCGTGCCTATGAAGGCAGTGCGCCGACCTGTCCGTTTCAGTCAGACACTGACGTCACGGTGATTGACTTTACCGAGTACGGCTCGCGGTCGCTTGGTGAGCTTGTGATTCGAGCGGATGGCACTGAGGCCGATGCGACTGTTGCAAAAGACGAGTACCTGTGGCCTGGTGAGTATAGTGTGTCGCTTGCGAGTTATGACCCACACCTGCGTTCTACTGAGCTAGATACGTACGGTGAGCAATGGAAAATCGTGTTTTACTACGAGAATGGTGAACGGGGAGTGGAGACACCCTCGTCAGGTGATATCGGCGGTAGTGAAGAACTGGTAACTGAGCGCATAGCGACAAAGTTTGAAGTGCCACAAAATGTTACCTACATGATTGCGCAACATGCGAAATATCCAAGTACTGAAGCGCATGAGTTTGTGCCGATTTGTGCGCAGTTCAAACGCACGGACGATCTTGAGGTGACAGATACAACTACCACTACCACTACCACTACGAACGAGGCAACCACTGACACTAGTACAGCTGAGACTTTTGTCAGTGACTCAGAGATGAATGAAGAATCAGCGAGCACCGATCCTGTGGCTGGTACAGCAGCTGATGATACCCGTGTACCCACAGACACTGTCGGGGTTGCGGAGCGGTACGAGCAGTGCCCAATACCACAAGCAGCTGGCCGCATACTCATCGACCGCACAAAGGGTGGTACGATTTCGGTTGAATCACTTGCGCTTCAGAACACAGCTGCTGCTATCCGTTCTTCGACATACCTTACGCCCGGTACGTATCGGGTTACCGCTGCAACCTATGCAGCGCAAGCAGCTGCTTCCAAGGGATCGTGGCGCGTTGTGTTGCGTGATGCGAGCGGCACGAGTGTTGGGGAAACAACCACATTTATACCTAATATAAATCGCGCTGTGTCTATTGCTCCAGTGGCAACACTTTCTGTTGACGTGCTTGCTGTTCGAGTAGAACCGCGCCGTGCATCAGATATTGTTGGCACGGTAGCTCCATTGTGTTTCGCGTTTGATTTGCTTGATGATGGGCGCACTGTTGAGAAGGAAGTGCTTGACGATGGCATACCGGAGAATGTCACTGAACCGGTTCGTGTTGTGGAAGATGACATAACACCTTCTTCGGTACCCGAGCAAGATAGTGGCGAGCGTGCTGGTGTGCTTGGTGATGGTATGGTTGAGTCTCTCGAGGGTCGGAGTATGCCTGATTCGGATAACGTTACTCCTCTTGAAACAGCAACGACGGTGCAGTCGCCTACACAGGAGATTCCACCCGCTCCTGCAATCGCGTCCAAATCTGTGAACGACCAGGTGCAAACGCTTGCAAATGAATCTCCATCGAAACGTATTGAATCTGTGCGACAGCAAGCTGCCGAACGCGCTGATTCGGAAGAAGTGGCGGCGGTTGAGCAAATTCCGCTTCTACGGCCACTTGCTGCCCGTACTCCAGAAGTAAGTTCAATAGCACTTGAGAACGAGCGCACCATGCTGAAGGTTCGCTCTGAGGGGGAGGCCGCAAAGGATGCTGATGATGACGGTGTCTCTGACCACGATGAGATATATCTCTACGATACTGATCCGTACAATGCATATACGTCAGGGGGTGCACTCTCTGATGGGGAGCGCATCATTCTCGGGCTTGATCCTCATGTGCGCGAGCTTGTGCCGGTTGCTGTTGAATCTCCAGTGGAGAAAGAGCCGATACTGCCAGAATTGTTTGCTGTTGAGGAGATTACGACGGTCGATTCCGAGCCAAGCACAGAAACGCAAGTGGGCACGAAGGCGCTCAGAGTGCAGGGCACTGCGCCAGCACACTCATTCGTGACCCTCTATATTTTCTCAACACCAATTGTGGTGACGGTACGTGCTGATGGTGAGGGACGATTCGACTATACGCTTGATGAGACGCTCGAGGACGGGACGCATACGATGTACGTTACAACGGTGAATGAGCGTGGCAGTATTGTAGCGCAGACTCAGCCTATTCCGTTTGTGCAGACCGCACAGGCTGTCGACTTCACGCCGATTGGGGCTGACACAGACCCTGTTGAGCGGGTAACGCCAATGGCAATGGTCCTTATGATTTTACTCATCCTCACGACGGTAGCTGGCGCGCTCGTCGGTATCGGGATGATGCATGCACGTGAAGAGACTGTATCCGTATGAATGAGGTAGCCTCCAAGGGACTGCGTTGGCGCAACCACTTAAGTCGCGGCGCTGCTTTTGTTCGCGATCACCCGCAGCTATGGTTTACGTTGTTGGTTGCTGTTGTCATTACGATGTCGTTTGTCTTTATGGCACTACAATTTGCCGGTATCGCGCGTGATGCGCAGGAGCAGTTGTTTAATGATAGGGCAGGGTGGCTTCTGGCAGGTGTTGCAACGTTTGCACCAGAGGTGCTTGGCGACCAAGTGCTGCTGCGTGAACGGTTACGTGCGTTGAGGGATTCGACTGCGACGATTGAGAGTATCATGATCCTTGCGCCACATGATGATGCGTGGCGCACGTATGTGCACACCGGAGAAAACCTTGAAGGGCGCGTAGTCACGTACGATCGATCGCGCGATGCGGTCTTTACCTACGCCTGGAATGATCCTCGGGAGGCGTACACTGGGATTATTGGAGAAGGAGGTTCACGCAAGTTTGTAACTGCGAGACAAATTCCTCATCAAGAAGGGTCAACCAAGGCGCTTGTTGTTGCGACACTGACCCTGTCCGAAGCGGATCGTCTCTTAACACGGAATCTGTATACCAGTATGGGGATTCTTGGGTTGGTGCTTGTCGCGATTCTCTTCTTGTTCTTCCGACATGCACGCATTGTTGACTTCGCGACACTGTATAAGAAACAAGTGGAGATTGATCAGATGAAGGACAGCTTCCTATCGATGGCGAGTCATGAGCTTAAGAGTCCGCTGTCGGTGATTCGGGGGTACATTGAGTATCTAGAAGACGCAACACTGCCAGAAGACCAGCGGCAAGAGTTTGTCAAGCGTATAGGTCTTTCTGCTGATGAGCTTCGGCAGCTCATTGATGACATTCTCGATGTGTCGCGCATCGAAATGGGTCGCTTGCGTTTCTCGCCAGATCACGTTGTGCCGCGCGAGGTCATGGAAGAGGTGGTCGACATGTTCAAGGAAACTGCGAAAGGGAAAGGGCTTACGATGCATTTGGATGTGTCGGATAGCGTTAAGGATGCGGGGGTGCTGGTTGATCGAGGGCGTCTTAAGCAAATTTTGGTAAACCTCACGAGCAACGCGCTCAAGTATACCCTCAAGGGCACCATCACACTTGCAGTTGCGGTGCGGGATGATGTTGTAGAATGTAGTATTCGCGACACTGGCGTGGGGATGACCTCAGAAGAGCAAAAGCGACTCTTCTCAAAGTTCTATCGTGTGGAAAGCAAGGAAACTAGGTCCGTGCGTGGTACGGGGCTTGGGTTATGGATTACCAAGTACTTAATTGAACACATGCAGGGTAGCATCTCTGTGGAATCAATTAAGGGAGAAGGGTCTCGTTTTGTGGTTGCGTTTCCGGTGCATGCACATCTTGAGGAGAGTGAGGAGGTACACGACGAATAATAGGCTCGTTTGACCTTCAGCATACCAAGGCGTATGGTGGTGGTATGCAAGTGACAGGTAGTATGATGACGTGTTTGAGTGTCTGATGCGAGGCTTGTCTGGATCGCATGTTGCGGGCCTCAAGAGCCCGTTGTTAGTTTTTAACCACCACCATATATGTTCATAACCGTCATTACTGATTGTGCGGACGCAAATGCGCGCGGTCGTCAGGAGACACGGATTCGCACCTTATTTGATGTTACTCCCAGCTTCGTGCCGGTCTCTGGTGCGCTTGATATTGCGGCGTCGCTAGAAGCGTCCGGAAACATTGTTGACATGTTAGATGCTGCAGGGGACGCACCTGGCATTATTCTTGCAAATGTTGCACCTCGACAGGGCAGTGAACGCTCGTGGGGCAATGGGACACCGTTCGGTTTCTTTCGTTACAAGCAGGTGCTGGTGTGTACGACCGTAAGCGGAGCAATGCTCGCACTTCCAAAGAAGCTCGGGCTCATAGAACGATACGACCTCTTGAACATGCCTGGCACACTCGAGCATATGGTTGCTGCAGGAGCACTCAGTACTGAACTTCGGGACAGTATTGCAGGTTCGCAGTTTCGGAGTTTTGACTTCTTGCCACGTGTTGCGCACTTTCTTCACGAAGGGGGTGCGCCTGAGGCACATGAGCATTTTCTCGACATGGAAGCGCCAGCTGTGCCGTATGTGTGGGCAGTTGATAATTTTGGAAACGCGAAAACAACATTACTTGGAAGCGAGCTTCCCGAGGCTGATGCACTCGCCACGCGATGTGGTGCATTGCCAATTGTACAGAGCCTAAAAGATGTGCCTGATGGTACTGCAGCGGTTACGGTAGGGAGTAGTGGTATCAATACCGATCGGTTTATTGAAGTGGTTATACAGGGGGGCAGTGCGGCTGACCGTTTTGGTATCAGTGTTGGTGATCCTCTGTATCCAACAGACACTCAACACGACGCTTCTTTGTAAGGTTCGATGAGTTCGTGGTGCGGAAGGTCCCCCAGGTAGAGTGAGGGTGAAAGCGCCATCAGTGTTTGTGTACGCTCTGTTTCTATACTTGCGTGCGGCGCGGACAGCGTTTCCAGAAATGTTCGGATTTCTGTAAGTTCTCTCTGAGGTGCGGTGTATACACCAATAGCCTTGTTGCCAAACAACCATTCGCCAAGTTCCGGCTCAAGATGCTTCGTGCTTCCACCTGCCTCAATGAGTCCGGATTCAACAACTCGATGTGTTGTGGTGAGAAGTGCGCGCTGTGTTGCGGGGGCTTCCATGCGTGTTTCTTTGGATACAAGCACGTGCATTGCGTGGTCCTTCCGCTTCCATTTGCCCCATACGCCAATTGGTAGCGCACCCATGTCGATACCAAGGACAATGGCCTTGGGTTCGTTTTGAACCCGAATGGCTTGTGCGAGCACGGTACGCGCCATGTGGTGTTTTGGGTGTCGTCGCGCCTCTTCTAAAAGCCACGCGGTACGGCGCAATGCTTGGGTGCGTGTGTGGGGGAGTAGTATGGGGTGAATAGCGCCATGTGCTTTTTGAGGCATGGTTGCACTGTATGAAATATGGGCCGCAACAAACCGAGCTACTGTTGGGTCGTGGTAAGCGTACGCAAGGACACCCAAGGCAAGGGCGGTGCGGTAGCTTGCTGTGAGGCTTGTGTCTGTGTATGGAGAGGTGTGAGGTGCTGTCATATCTCTATTGTGCCAGAAAGTGTCCAGGGTGTGTATACCAGGCAGTTCATGGAGAGGTGGGTTGCGGTATACTGTCCAGTACATGAGTAGGTCTGGATCAAGTGATCGTCGACACCATCGGCGCATGTTTATGCGCAGTATGATGCGTGCGGGCGTTGTTGGGTGTCGAGACGATATACGCCTTGGCGTGGCGCATATTCGACTTGTGGTTGGCACGGTGCTCATGACGATAGGATTGCTGTCGTTTGCCTCAGACCGGTACTGCGATGGTACGGCATCCTCACACTACGCATGTACGAATCCAAGCGCGTACTACTATTACCCATGGTGGGCGGTAGGGCTTGTGAGTGTTGGTGTGTTACTTGTTGTGTTGTGGTGGGTACGTCGGACGTCAGAGTATGAGTAATTCTTAATGCTTCATTCTTACTTCTTGTTGCCTGCAGAATTAGGAATATGGAATTAGGAATTAGGGATGACCTTGTTCCGTATATAGTATAGTCATGCGAGTTCTTCTACCATTATTGCTTGGCGTTTTCTTGGGAGGAAGTATATTCTGCGTGTCATCTGTGCAAGCACAAACACCTCCGTCTATCACGAATGTGCGAGTTGCATCAACAAGCGACAATACCGCGGTCATTTCATGGACCACAGACAAAGAAGGTGACTCGATTGTAAACTTCGGCAAGCAGCCGCACTACGGCATCATGCGTGACCCTGGCGCAGACAAGACCACTCATAGCGTCATTCTCGACAACCTTGACGCATCAACCATATACCATTTCCGCGTATCATCTGCTGATACGAGTGGGAACCAGGCAGTGTCCGGCGACTTTGTCTTTACCACGACCGGATTTCAAGATATTGAAGACATCGAACAGGTGTCTTCGCTGGAACAGCAGACAGTGGTCGGCCAAGCTGTTGATGCGATCAATCAGATTACCGACCCAAACGCACTTCAGATTGTTCAAGCTGAGGTACAGCAGCAGGCGCAGGATTTGTTGCGTGCACCTGAGGTGATTGGGCAACCACGAGCAATCGACATCACAAACAATAGTGCAAAGATTATTTGGGCAACCAGTCGTGACAGTAATTCAGTGGTGCGCTATGCAAGTGAGTATGAATGGAATGGCTCGACATATCCGCGAACGCAAGCGATTCTTGAAGACCTTACAAAAGACCATGAAGTGCAACTCACGGGCCTTGCAGCTGCAACCACATATCACTTCCAAGTTGAATCGGAAGATCAGTACGGGCTCTCCGGTGCAAGTGGCGACGTGACGTTTACCACCAGTTCCCCTATACCGACAATTGAGGATGTGCAGATTATTAAGATTGAGGACGATTCTGCAACGTTTGCCTGGTCAACCGATATTCCTGCGGCAGGTGCGGTGATCTACGAAAATACGGTTACCGGCGAGATCAGGAGTGAAGGGAGTCCTGAGTTTTTGACGACACAAACAGTACGGCTCACCGACCTGACACTCGGTGCAACATACATCGCGACAGTGAAGGCAGAAAACGCACAGGGTGAGTCCATGGAGTCTGAGCCAATCACCTTTACGACTATTGAAGACGAGGAACCCCCACTCATCAGCCGTGTAAACAATGAGAGTACGTTGTACCCCGGTGCTGAAACGCGTATTCAGACAATCATTTCGTGGGGTACCGATGAGCCATCGTTCTGTAAGATGATTTACAATGAAGGCCTTGCGGTGGCTGAGGATGCAACGGAAACTGACCCAAACACTGAACCTACGGTTGACCACGTTCGTGTACTTACTGAGTTTTTGCCGAGTACGGTCTACAAGTTCTGGGTGGTGTGTGAGGACCGTGCGGGAAACGAGGCGCGCAGTGAGGACTTTGTGCTGTTTACGCCAGAGAAGGAGAAGAGCATCATCGATATCATCCTGGAGAACTTTGAAGGTGCGTTCGGATGGGTGAAGAACATCGGAGGATAAGTAACGAGGTAGTAGAGAAAAGACAACAGAACACAAGAAGTCAATAACACACATGTATTCAGGCACATAACACCATATTCATTTTTTCCTTTTCCCATTTTCTTACACTATGCGCGATATTATCCATGCAGAAAACGTAGACGTTCGGTACAATGCCGGAAAGTCAAACGAGTTTCAGGCCCTGAAGGGTGTGACCTGTGATATTGCTGCGCGTGAGTACATTATCTTCTTCGGGCCATCGGGTTGCGGGAAGTCAACACTGCTCTATTCAATTTTCGGCGTTCTCGAGCCCTTCTCAGGAGAAGTGATCGTGAAAGGCGACTCGATATACAAATATGCCCCAATGGAGCTTGTGATGTACCAACGCAAGACTATGGGCATTATGTATCAGTCGTTCAACCTTATTCCGTCCTTGACGGTGCTCGACAACGTGCAGCTGCCGCTTATTTTTGCGGGGTTCCCCCCGTCGGTGCGCGAACGGCGTGGTATGGAATTGCTCGACCGGTTTGGTATCGCACATGTTGCGCACAAACGCCCGGGTTTGCTCTCTGGTGGGCAGCAACAGCGTGTGTCTGTTGCGCGCAGCTTGGTGAATGACCCTGAGATTTTGATTGCGGACGAACCTGTGGGTAACCTCGACTTTGTGTCTGCCGAGGCCGTGATGAACACGCTTGAACAGATTAACCTGAACGACAAAAAGACAGTGCTCCTAGTGACACATGATGCGAAGTATCTTCCGTATGCACACCGCGTGTTTTATTTGGACTACGGCAAAATCGATCGTATTGTGATGAATCCTGAGAAGCGCCAGGTTAAAAAGGTGCGTCCAGGCGAGACGATTGTGACCGAGCTAGAGCAGCTTGCCCGAATTTACCCGTACGACACGCCTGAGCAGCTCCGGGTGAAGTCGCTCGTAAACTATCTCACGCAAAATCTCTCGTTTGACCAGATTGTGCGCCTTGAGGAGATGACGCAGCATGTTGTTGAGGGTGTCTTGAATGAAGAACAGTTCAAAAACATACTGGTGACCGACTACCGGCAGGGTGGCTGTGGTATTAAGCCACAACAAGCGACAGACATGACACGTCGCATGTTTCAGATGCTGCATGAATCGCGGGATATTGTCCGGTTTAGGCGCGCGTCGCAGGGTGCAAACACCATAGACATGGTACGGATGGAGCTTATCAAACATATTCATGGATATATGGTTGAAGAGTGTCACGTAGAAATGGATAGTCAGCTCCTGGAGCGACTCACAAAAATGGTAACGAATCGTGTGTATGGATATATCACACGTGAGGATTTTCACACCCAGCTTCGCATGTCGGCAGATGAAGGGGGTGGCGGGTTTGATATCTACATGGCTTCAGACTTGTCTCGGTACCTTGAGAAGTTGATCGCGCAAGGCGTGTCTCACTTCCAGCAGCACCAAGAAGCAAAGCCTGAATCTTCGAACCTTCACGCGGCGCAGGCGAAAAAGTTTGAAGATCTTGCAAAGGGTCCATTGGCGCGATTGATTGATAAGTTGAAGTTTAAGTCTGACAAATAACGTATTGTACTTGTATGAGAGCTGCTGATATTGCAAAACTGTCCACGCGTGCGTTCAAGACGAACCCAACGCGTACCTGGCTCACCATTCTTGGTATGGGTGTGGGTACGGGTGCTGTGGTGACGCTTGTGGGTCTTGGTTTTGGTTTGCAGAACATCATCCTCGAGCAGATTGTGCTCGGTGACACGCTGCTATCGTTGAACGTAACGCCGCCTCCATCCCGAGCGGTGTCGCTGAATCCGCAGACGGTTCAGGAGTTTCTTGAGATTGAGCGAGTAAACGACGTGGCACCGATGGCGGCGTTCTCGGCCTTAATTACGTTTGAAGGTCTTACCGGTAACACATTTTTGCAGGGTGCAAATTCGAACTATTTCCGCTTCACTGGTACGAAGAGTATCGCAGGAAGATTGTTTACCGACGAAACGCTTGAAGACGACGGCAACAACGTTATTCTTACCAGTGCGATGCTGAAACTCTTTGAGGTCGAAGATCCAGAGAGTGCGCTCGGAAAGCAGGTCTCGTTTAGGGTCTTTGTGCCGAACCCGGAAACGGGGGAGACATCAGAGATGGAGTTGCGCAAGCGATATACGGTGGTGGGCATTAGTAGTGACGAAAGTAGACCAGGGGCTACGATTCTACTTGACGAGCTTGTGAGCCAGCTTGCGGTGGATGAGTATGAACGCGTGCAGGTGCGTGTTGAGGAGGTGAGTTTTCTTGATCAGGTGTCAAATGCGCTCATTGATCGAGGGTTTGGCGTAACAGCGCTCAGTAAGACGGTGGAGCAGGCGAACAAGATTTTCCAAGGTATTCAGGCGGTCTTGGCGGTCTTTGGTGGTATTGCGCTCGTAGTGTCTGCGATTGGCATGTTCAACACGATGACAGTGACGCTCCTTGAGCGTACAGGTGAAATCGGCATTATGCGCACCCTGGGTGCATCCTCTCAGGATATTAAGATACTGTTTATCTCAGAAGCTATTATTGTGGGTTTCTTGGGTGGGCTTGTAGGAATCGCGATTGGTGTCGGGATTGGGTTTTCATTGAATACAATGGTGAATGTTGCAGCAACCAACTTTGGTGGCAAGGCGGTAGCGCTCTTTAGTTACCCTGCAACGTTCCTTATCTTTATTGCATCGTTCTCAGCGGTTGTTGGGTTCTTGACGGGAGTGTTCCCGGCGAGGCGGGCGGCGGCGCTTAACCCACTCGACGCTATTAGGTACAAGTAGAACGCACGTTTTTGGACAATTTCTTCGTTGCTTTCGTCGCGAGTGCCTTCACGATATGCCCGATACCGCTCAAGCATATCGCTCCTCAGCGCCTCGCACTTGCCTCAAAAACCTACCCCCTACTTACGCGTAGTGCAAGCGGTCGTTGGTGGTTCAGTGGAGCACGTCACCACCAGCACATTTTCCGTGCTTGCATACGGCTCAGGTACACTCCTCCCGTAACAAGTGCTCCCAGCACTTGTCACCCTCGCATCCATCCAGAACTGCGGGTGATATGGTGCCTAGAATGCTAGGACATTAGACACGACCTTTGGCATGTCTGTACGTAACTAATCGAGAAGGCGCTTGCAAATGTGTGGTCCTTGGGTAGACTGCAGCTTGGTTGAACAAAGAGGCTGTAGTCATGGTCACAGCAAGTGATGTCAAGAAAGCGGTAACTAAAGGATACTGGAATCATGGACTGATCGTGGATGAGAACATACAAGCACGGACGGCTGCGTATGCAACCTTGTACTACCTCGCAAGTGTTGTGGGGGCACATGCGGATGCGGGTGACTGGAAACGGTTTGAGCGCCTCTTCGGTATGTTGCGCAACCTTTGCCTTGGAATCATGCCGGTCTCGTGGGCGGTGTGGTATCTGCTTGTGGTGTATCGGGCAAACAGTGCACTCGATGCTGCTGCGTTGGAGCGTCTACGCGACTGTGCACAGATGCTCTACCCACCAAATGAAAACAGCAGCTACGACACAGAATCACTCGAACGTATCATCCGTACGGGTCTAGACTACGGGCATGAACATCATGCGTGCCGCCCGGGACGAGCAGCGGAGGATAGTACGTTAGTCACTAGGGTGGTCGACACTCACGCGCGGAACTACTTCTAGACGCGAGCCCGCCAAGACATGGCGGGCTACTTTGTATTCCGTGGTATCCTATACCGATGTACGAATCACTCCACAACCACACCACCACGTCAGACGGCAAGCTTTCGCACCTTGAGATGCTTGATGCGGCGGAAGTGTGCGGTATTGGCGTGATGGCGTTTACCGACCACGATGCGCTGCCGGATGAGGCTACGCTCAGGGCATTGCACGCATATGCAGGGCCGGTGGCGTGGGCTGTGGGCATCGAGATGTCGTCGGGCTACCCGAAAGACATGGGTGTATCGGGTAGTATGCACATCGTGGGACTCTTTGTTGACGTTGCGCATGTTGGCCTGCGTGAGCACTGTTGCTTGGCGCAAGAAGCCAGGCGTGAACGCATGGGGCGTATTATCACCAACCTAGCTACTGTTGGCATAGAGGTTACTGAAGAAGCGTGCTTGCGGGCTTCAGGGGGTGAATCGGTGGGGCGACCACACATTGTCGCAGCAATTCTTGAGGGGGAGCGCAACAAGGCGCGGCTTATGGCCTTGCGAGATGATATGGCAAAGGATGGCAGCGCGAGCGAAGCGTACCAGGCAATGGAGGAGCGTGCTGTCGTGCGTGGTATACAAGAGTATGTGTACGGTCTGCTTTTGGGCAATGATGCGTATTTTCCCGGGGTATACGTCGATTACCTGTATATGCTTGATCTCGACGAAACCGTTGCACTATTGCGAGCCGCAGGTGGCGTGGGCATTCTTGCCCATCAATGGTGCTATGAGAGCAAGCTGCCACTCGAAACAGTGCATAGATTACTTGAAGAGGGTCGTTTGGATGGCATTGAAACACTCGGCGGTGCTGCAAGCGAAAGTCTTGCGGCATATCCAGCTTTGAGTCGTGTGGCCGCAGAGACACGCTGCCTCGTTTCGATGGGGGCAGATGCGCACGACGCAGAAACACTTGAACGCTATGTTGCGCTTCCTTGCATTGAAGCAACCATGGGTGTGTATGGCACGTTGCAAGAATGTGTGGCCTCGTAAACCGGGCGCACATACGTAATTACAGTATTAATTACATAATTAATACTGTAATTATTTACGTATGACGTTTCCCTGACACCCAGACACCCAGTTCCTATGCCCACTGCCAGTACCGTAAGGGGGTTCATAGTTGTCATTCCTGCCTCCACAGGAATGACAAAATGAGGCACAGTGTCCTAAGTTAACGGCAGTAATTCCTATACTCCTTCCGTTATCCACACGCGAGTTTTCCACTTCTTATCCACCATGCGGTATACTGTGGGTACTTATAAGGGCAATTAATACCTGTACGCTATGCACACACAAAACGCTGGTAAAGCACCTCTATTGACGCTTTTCGTCATGGTCGCACTGTTTGCGGTCGGTGCACTCCTCGACCTCCAAATGGGTGGGGACATAAGTAGCGTGCAGGCAACAAGCACGGCAACCACGACCGTGACAGTCTTGAACACCCCGCCAAGCTGGAGTGTTACCGCGCGTGAGGCCTACGCATCGGCAACAAACACCCCAACCAACTCTGGCACGTCGACCATCATCACTGCAACAGCGCAAGACAACAACTCTGAAAATGCCTACCTCCTTGTGTGTAAATCAAGCAGTACGCCAACACATCCTGCGTTGCCTGGTGACCCAGAGCCGCAGTGTGGTGGCGGACTTGCAGACCAGTGGGGTGTTTCGCCGTCAACATCTGATTTAACACCAATTCGTGTCACGATCGCAACAGATGAGACATTTACAGAAGTGAATGAGTGGTACGCCTACATTTGTGATGCAAACCCAGGCGACCCTGAGTGTAATGATGCAATGTATAACGGCACGCACGAGGCGATTGCAAGTGCTACGTCAAGCCCATTTGTGGTAAACCATCGTCCTATCATTACTGACGCCTCGGATGACTCCCCAACACTTCCAGGTGTTGACGTGACGTGGACTGTAACCGCGAGCGATTTTGACACCACAGGCGGCAACGACACGGTACAGGTGCATGTATGTAAAACTGCGGGCTTTGACCCGACGATTCCGAGCTGTGTTGGTGACCAATGGGCAACGTCAACATTCGACACGGCAAATCCAAGTGCCGTCCTAACTGCAAGCACGTCTATTCCAGTGCCAACACAGGACGACGAAGGTATCGATGCGTTGATCTACATCGTGGATGAGCACGGACACATTGCAACAAGCACGTGGTACGGTTCCAGTACAGAGCTTACGATTGCAAATGCTGCACCGTACGTGAGTACCTCAACAATCGGTCTCTTTGATGTGTGGGGCACCACAACGAGTGATGTTGTGCTGAATCTAACTGAGCCAGAAGGAGAAACTCAAAACTTCGTTGTAGAGTTTGAGGTTGTGGATGACAACTCGTGCCAGGGCACATCAACTGACGAAATCTCAGATGTGGATATCAATGTATATCGTTCTGACATTGGTGGGCCATTCGGCTTTGGTTGCGACGACATAAACGATTACGATCCAAACTATTGTTATACCCATACCGCAACAAGTTCGTGGTGGTCGCCAACATGTTATCAGGTAGCAGGTTCGTGTTCAGGAAGTGGTGACACATCGGCCACTTGGGAGTGTACCTTCCCGCTGTGGTACGTTGCCGATGCAACCGATGCAGGTAGTGCAGAATTTGATAAAACCTGGGGTGCAAGTGCTCGTGCAACAGACAATGGGGGTCCAGGTACTGCTGGAATTCTCGGAAACTACTCTGCTTCATCAACCGGGCAGGCAGAAGTAGCACAGTTCTTGTCATTCCGTGCAACAGGTAGCCCTATTGCGTACGGTTCATGGGAGCCAAATGATGGGACACCAAACCACCCTGCAACAACAACAGTCTTTGCAACAGGTAATACCGGCCTCGACCAGTACCTTTCAGGTGACGCGATGTGCGTTGGTTACCCAGCACCGTGCTCTGGCGCTGATTCTGACACGATCTATGTGCCATATCAGCATTACGCCACAAGCTCGTCCGGAATAAACTACGGAACTGGCCTCGGAGTTACGTCATTCGAACTTTCAACGAGCAGTGTCGCAAGTACCTATGTAAACATCACGGTTCCAAAGACACAGGCAACTAGCTCCCCGTCTGAAGACGACACCTATTGGGGCATCTTAGTGCCAAGTACTATTACCTTTGCTGGTGACTATAAGGGGCAGAACTACATCGATGCGGTTGTTGCACCGAGTACTGAGTGGTAGTCCTTTCTTGCTGACGCAGCTTTACAAAAACAGGTCTTCACGGACCTGTTTTTGGTATAGTTGCCCACAGGTTATGTACATGTGCGAGTACCGTTGGAGCCCAATTGTGGGTACAATAGGATAACGAGGTAACTCGTTCACGCCTATCACTGTTTCACCCCCAGCCCTACTGTTGTGGAGGCGCATCGTGTTCTGTGCGCTTATTTGTGCTAGCTTCCTAGTTGCCGCAGCACCTGCGTTTGCCGGGTTTGGTATTACGCCTCCATATGTTCGTAATGACCGGTTGACCCAAGGGTCTACGTTTACACAAGAGATTGTACTCGTCCGAGGTGACCCTAAAGAGGATCTGAAGGCAGAGGTCACCGTAAACGTCCCTGGAATTGATGCGTGGATAACGGTTGATCGTGGCGATGAGTTTTTGCTTCCTGCCGGTGAGAAACAAGTCCCGATGTTGGTGACGGTGCAGGTGCCAAATAACGCGGAGTACGCGCGACACCAAGGGAGTATCCGTATTCGCACCATGAGCCCTGATCCGGCAAGTGGTGTGTCTATTGCCCTTGGTGCGCAAATTGATGTTGATCTGCGCATTGTTGATGAGATTCGTGATTTTGAGGTGCGCCGTGTACGAATGAGTGAGGCCGAAGAGCCGCGGCGTGTTGCTTGGTTTGAGTTCCCAGGCAAGATTGCGTTCACGATGGGTATCGAGAACACCGGTAATGCGCCAACCACACCAAATCGTGTGCAACTTGAGATTCTCGACAAGCGCGGAAATGTTGTCCTGGAAACCGTCACAAATACTAATCAGTTGGACGAGGTGTTGCCGTTTGAGACGCGCGATGTGGTTGCAAACATCCCAACTCGGTTGCCCCCGGGTGCGTATCTGGTCAAGTATTCAATCTATCGCTTTGAAGACGAAGCAAAACGAAGCGGTGAACTTACACTTTCAATTCTTCCAGAAGGAACACTTGATGGCTATACTGGTTACGGTATTGAAGGTCTTTCAATGAGTGATAAGCTTTCAATAATCATTCCATTAGGTGTTTTGGCACTGGCCCTGTTGCTTGGAGCCGTTATTGTAACGTTGCGAGCAAAGAATGCGCGTAGCCGAGGGCGACGTCCGTCGCCTCCACAAGGGCCACCGCAAGCTGGGCAACCAACACCATGTTCGTACGGTTCATACGCTCGGGAACCACGTGTGCAGCAGCGCTCTCAAGCTGCACCTCAGCGAGAACGACCGCTGCCACCGCCACCTCGTATGCGTGTGCCGCAGCAACCCGGCGGTGTAGTCGACCTTACCGGAAGGAGGCGGCGTGGATAGGTATGGTCAGAGCATGTCTTACAACAAGTCTGCTGCTGCTCACAGCATTTGTGGTGGGTGCGGTTACGCAGCTACCCATGCATGCATCTGCAGCACCTTTTGTCGCAACGACGACCGTGCGATTGAGTGTGTGTGGTGATGGAATCATTGATGGTCCTGAATTTTGTGATGATGGCACAAATACCGGTGCATATGCGCCATCCATCGCCACCAGAAATTGCACCCCAGATTGTCGAGGATGGGGGCAGTATTGTGGTGATGCTGTTATTGATTTTAATGACTCTGAGGAGTGCGACGATGGTAACAATGATAATGGTGATTTCTGTGATTCGACGTGTCAAAACGAAGAAGACCCGGTGACTGAAGGGGGAGGGTCGGGTGGCGGAAGTGCTGGTGGTGGTGGAGGAAGGAGTAGAGGGGGAGAAGATGGTATTCCTGGAGCAAGCGAGGAGGGTGGCATTGATTTCGAGGGAGATACTGACATTATTATTCGTGGCATCGCGTACCCTCGTGCACGTATCACACTCTTGCGCGATGGCAGTATCGATAGTGTGTTTGAAGCAGACAGTACAGGCGCATTCGACTACACATTGAGTGATCAAACACCCGGCATTACCACTTTTGGTTTTTGGGCTGAAGATCAGGCTGACAGGCGTTCAATTACCTACACGGCTACGTTTCAGGTGATACAGAATGCGGTTACGACACTCACCGGTATTTTGCTCCCACCCACTATTGTAGTGGTGCCTGAGAAGGTTCCGCCGGGCGAAACGGCCGTGTTTGAGGGTACAGCAGCGCCTGATGCAAATGTACAGGCCTATGTTGACAGTGGAGAAAATCCAGAGATTACTATTGCCGCAAACGACGGTGTGTGGAGTATGGTGCATGACACGAGTGGCCTTGCGGTTGAGCAGTTCCACACAGTAAAGGCTAATTACTATCTGTCGGAAGATGAAGACCTGGAGAGCGGCTTTAGCACGCTCGTGAGCTACTATGTGGGCAATGCCGATGTCGATACCAGTTTCTTGTCCGCAGACCTGAACCGAGACACCTCTGTGAATCTTGCTGACTTTTCTATTTTGCTTTTTAACTGGAACACGACAAATGCAGTTGCAGACATCGATCAAAACGGGCAGGTGGGGTTGAGTGATTTTTCGATTATGCTTTTTTACTGGACCGGCTAGACATCCAGACGTCCACTTTTGGGTGATTTCGTTGTCGTCTGCGTCGTTGACCCTCTCACAATATGCTCTAGTATTGCTCGAGGGCACAACTCCTGGACTCCTAGAAATCACCACAAAATTGAACGTCTGGGTTTGCAAAAGGTTGTGCGACGGTGTGCCGCCTTGCTCTGCACCCAGTCTGGAACGTTTTGGTGTGCAAGAGACTGCGCTTGGTTTACTGTTGATGTGCTGCATCCAACCTAAGCAGCGCTGCGTTTGTGGTGGTTGGTATGGCACACCCGGCGCGTCGGTAGTGGAGAGCGGGGTAAGTACCGTCATTCCCGCGGAGGCGGGAATCTAGTATTACCTCACTTGATGGTCGGATTCATGCGTCTGTTTGCTTGTGGGTTTGGTGCAACTAGAAGGTGGTGGCGCGCATGCTGGGCAGCTGTATGTGCATACAAAACACCATCCATGGCGTTCTATGCCGGAGGGCGGGGGTTCAGTTCAGGCGACGCACGAGAGCGCCTTCACCTCGGCAATATGTGATTTGCACGTACAACGGCATCAAATGATCGTCAAAAGTGCAGGCGAGGTAGGTGCCGCTGCTCACGAGCATGAAATGTCGCTGTGCGTCGACCCAGACATACCGGCGCCGATTGTAATCATTCGGCATCTCAAAATGGTATGGTAGGTTCACCTCGCTCGCATGAAGCGCACGATAGATATTCGCTGCGTTTGTTCGGAGCGCAATGGGAATACTCGTGACGAGTCGTGAGCCGCGCGGGAACGCGTTCGGCAGCAGTAGTCCGTCAAATATCACCAAATGCCGATGTTCCAGCTCTCGCGCATCGATTGGCAATGAAGTTTCGCTTCCCGAATTTGGGTCGCCGGTAAGCATTACGATACACCCAGTGCCCTCGTGCACGATAGTGATAGGGAAGTGATTTGGCCGGTAATCTATGCCGTGTAGCAGGCCTGTTGCTTTGTGTAGCCTAACCAACGTTCACCTCGCAGATGTTGTGAATACCTATGCTTATCATAGCATGTAAAAGACCATACTGTGATTTTTTTATGCGACAATTGATTGTCGACATATAATCGAGGCCGCGATTATATGTCGACAAGGGTGTGTCGGCTGATGTGTCGATATCCACGTTGCAGCTTGTGTGTGTGGCATTGCTCCTGTGTAGAGCAGTAATTATGTTGTCACAAACAAAACGTCCTCCATAGTGTTTGCGCAAGAAGGCGCAGGGTGCAGTGAGCACTGCAGTTTGGGTTAGAATTCAGAACACTCAAACCAGGACTGTACGTGCTCGGCACTAGGAACTGTGCACTAGGAATTCTTTTCTCCTACTCCCTACAACCTATCACCTACACCCTATCTAGCTATCCACTCCCACCTTAGCGTCCCACACTCCCTCTGCGGTATACTATACTCATGCGATTTGCGTCTCTTTCCGCGCTGTTTGCGATATGCCTTTTTGCGGTGCCTGCATACGCGGCGCAGGTTTATATTGATGCAGGGGACGATTTATATCCACGGCTCGACACATTTTATGTGCCGGTGCGTATCGACACACAAGGTGCCTGTATGAATGCGGTCGACGTGGTGGTTTCCTATGACCCGCAAGAGCTTATGGTGCATGATGTGGCGATTGGGAATTCAATCATTACCCTTTGGGCAGAGAAGCCAACTGTTGAGCGCAGTGAAGGTGGAGCAGAGCTCGGGCGTGTGCATTTTTCTGGAGGTGTGCCGGGAGGGTACTGTGGGCGTGTGGCGGGTGACCCGGGTACCTCAGGCGTCTTGGTTGAGCTTGTAATGCGTGGTGTGCCGCAAGCGCTTGCGATTGGCGAGATGAGCACCACAACGCTTTTCTTGATGCCAGAGACAGCCGTATATCGAAACGATGGAACCGGTGAGGTGCTTGACCACACATTACTCGGCGCTGAACTGACGCTCGTGCAAACTGAAGGCACGCCACAGGATGTGTGGGCAAGTGATGTAGAGAGCGACACCATTGCTCCAGAGCTGTTTGAAATTACGTTCGTGAAGGGGCCTTCAGTTGGCAATCGCAAGAGCTATGTTGTGTTCAATACGGTGGACAAGCAGAGCGGCATGTCCCACTACGAGATTCTGGAGACGGATCCAGACCGTTTTGGTCTGTTAAAGTGGTTCCCGAGAGAGTCGCTGTGGACCAAAGCCGAGAGCCCATACGTCTTGCGCGACCAGCGGCTTCATTCAAAGATTCTGGTAAAAGCTGTCGACCGCAAGGGGAATGAGCGCGTAGTAACGTATGAGCCGCCGGTTTCGATTGCCACGGAGCTTACGAATCCATACGTTGTTGTGGTGCTTGCGCTTGGACTGGTCTTGATTGCAATCCTGGTGCTTGCGGTACTCCTTGTGGTGCGCGCATTGCGCCGCAAGGGAGTCACAGGCGACACTGAACAAACAGAGAACAATGTAGACGCTGCGCACGAGGAAGTGCACAAGGCGCCACAACAAGAATATTATGATGAATAGAATCGTACTCATGTTCGTGTTGTTGCTTGTTGCGAGCGTGTCGCATGTAGCTGAGGTGTATGCGGCAGGGCCAACACTCTACTTTGACCCGCCAACAGCCATTGTGCCAATTGGTGAGCCACTTACCGTGGAGGTACGCATCGATGCTGCTGGCGAGGAGATAGGAAGTGCTGATGCAACGATTGCCTACAATCCTGAGGACCTCTCCTTCCAATCGCTACAGGTAGAAGGCTCGGTCTTTAGTCGCACGTTGGTTGATGACAGTACAAATCCTGGTCGCTTGGATCTTTCTGCGTTTGTCGAACGGAACAAGCCTGCCTTTGCGGGTGAAGATGGACTCGTTGCACGGCTCACGTTTATGCCAAAACGTAATGCTGCAACACAACTTCGGTTTGCGCAGGCCTCCGCTCATGCGCCACTTCCACTTACTGCTTCAGTTGCAGACATTGGCAACGTGCTTACCGATCTTCTGAGTGCTACGTACACGCTGGTACCGCGCGAATCGGTGCCAGCGCCGTTGGTGGCTGCGCAGGCGGTGGGTGCAACCGCAAGCGAAGGTGCAGTGGCGTTTGATCCACCACTGCACGAAAGTGGCTGGCTGCGTGCCACTACTGCTAAAGCAACATGGACGCTTCCTGGTGGCACTACAGCAATGCGTGTAGGGGTTGCAACAAGCGCGAGTGCTGAACCTGAAAAGCTCTATCCGGTTCCGGTAAGTAGTGCAACAGTTGACTTCACACACGATGGTGAGCAGTACCTTGTGCGACAGTTTGCCTTCGGCGAAGGAAGCTGGGGCGACGTGCGTGCTACACCACTGAAGATTGATACTACTGCTCCTGCATTGAGTATTGAACGTGTGACGCTCGATGATGGGCGCGCTGCGATGGCATATCAGATAGATGGAACAGACGCCGGTTCTGGCGTTGCTTCCTACATGCTTGGTGTCGACGGTGATGAGCTTGCTGAGTGGAATCGGCCAGAAGACGGTGTGTGGGTGCCGCAGGACCTGCGTCCGGGAGAGCATGTGCTGACGGTTGTTGCTGAAGATGTGGTAGGGAATAGCACTACGACCGATTATCTGTTCACGCTCAACATGATTGAGGCGCCAATCCTTACCAAGATTGATGAGCGCGTACTTACTGGAGACACCATTACGGTGTCTGGCACCACGCACCCGAACGGACAAGTCACGGTGTTTATTTCACATGACGAGGGAGAGGCTCGTGAAGTCATGGTTCCTTCCGATTCCGATGGGACGTTTACTGCAATCGTGACTGATGGCGCTAAAGCAGGTACCTACACGGTGTGGTTTTCTGTGGTAGATGAGTTCGGCGCAGAAAGCCCTTCGTCAATCAAGCGGAGTGTGTTGGTGACTCAGCCTTCGATTATGTTGTTTGGGTCAGTTGCAGTGAGCTACCTTTCGATTATTGTGCCATTGTTTGCGCTTATTTTGTTGCTGGGGCTTGTATTGTGGCTTGCGTTTGTCTATGTGAAAAGCTACCGACGTCGTGTGCGACGGGAAACACGCGAGGCATTTGCTGTGGCCCGCACGGAGTTTGAGCAGCTGCGTGCGGAATTAATAAAGCAGATTGGTATGTTGGAACGAGCAAATCAGTCGCGCGAGCTTACACGTGAAGAAATGCGCATCTTCACCGACCTCTCAAAGCGCCTCGATTATATCGAGCGCCACATTGCTGAAGAGATCGATGATATTGAGCGGGTGGACGAGCCAGTGCAAGGTCATGGGCGTGTCACACATACAACCCTCACGAAGTATCAAACACCAACGGGTGAGCCACAGCGTCCAGCACCCACCGACAAGCCCATGCGCCGAGGACGATCTGTGAGAGTGTCACAAGGGTAAGGAAAGAGGTTGGTAGGTGAATAGCGTAGCGATGTAGTGGCAATATCTGACTGTGCAGCAGTCAGATGCTCTCCCTATTCACCTACTAACCTAGCGCTTCGCACTTACCAGAACCAGCTCAGTGCCAAACTGCCAAGGTTCGTGTTGCTGCTACCCATGTTGTCGATAATAATAAATAGGTCGCCGAGCGTAATTCTGCCGTCTCGATTAAGATCGTAGGATGTATTGTATGAAAGGAAGAGTCGAGATGAAACGATGCCAAAATCCATAAGATTCACAACGGTGTCGCCGTTTACGTCGGGGCTGGGAGTGTCTGGCTCACGAATGGTAAGGGTGACTGGGTGGTGACTACATGAAACTTCCATGCCAGTGCCGTCGTGGGCAAGTACCTCAACGTTTTCGTAGTACACGGTGGCAGTTCCAGTTGCATGCGGCACCACGGCGAAAGAAAGAACAATAGCTTCACCTAGAAGGCCAGTGTCACTTACAATGCCTCCTGAAAAAGAGATACGCGTGGTGTTGCCCATATCTTCGGTTTCAGGCTCTTTGGTCCAAAGGTCAATAATGGAGCCATCACGATCGATACTGTCGAGTGTAAGCGTGTCGTTTGGTATGTGCACATCGGCACCAATCACGTTCACTGGCTCGTCGGTGTTTGCCATTACGTGCAGGGTCACGGTTTCGCCAATTTCTACGAATCTCGTATCCTCTGGCACGATGCATACATCTTCCGGGCTGCGCATAAACGAAAGCGATGAAGCCACAAGCAGTGCCACAGGTAAACCAACTACAATCTTGTATCGGTGTCGGTGAATATGGTAACGGACCATTACAGCTAGTATACCGTAATTGGCGCAACGAGTATCTGGTGAGTAGGGGATAGCGTTATAGGTTAATGGCTGAATAGCGTGACCACCTATGAACTTGCTAGGCTTGGTAGTGATGGTGACCTCTCGTATACTGTTGGTATGTCAAAACGAACACTTCCCGCACTTGCATCGTACGTTGACGAAGCTATTTATGGTGCAAATGACGGCATTGTTACCACATTTGCGGTGGTGTCGGGCGCCGCGGGCGCATCACTCTCAGGCGAGACTGTCATTATTTTGGGTCTCGCAAATCTTGTCGCTGATGGTTTTTCTATGGGTGCGTCGAGTTTTTTGGCTATTCGTACGGAAGAGGCTGTGCAGAGCCGACGACGCTTTTGGCATCGCCATCACGAGAATTACGCACGCTCTCGTTCGTTCGTGACGTTTGTAGCCTTTGTGGTTGCGGGGGCAGTGCCTTTGTTGCCGTTCCTGACTCAGTTTGCAGTGGGGCATGAGTTTGTAGTGTCCGCAATAGGTGCTGCAGTCACGTTCTTTATAGTCGGTGGCCTGCGTACGTGTGTGACACGACGCGGTTTCTTTACTGCAGGCCTTGAAATGCTTACAATAGGGGGAATCGCTGCAGCACTTGCCTACCTTGTTGGGTTTGGTGTGCATGCGATAGTCCTGGGATAATCTATGACCGCTACTAAATCAATCACGTGCCTCATTCTTGCAGCTCTTGTGGGTGTTGGTGTGTGGAGTGTCGTTGGAGCAATGTATGCATATGCGGATCAGGTAGATCCGCGTCTGGTAGAAGGTGCGCAACAACAGGCGTCGTCTACCGGGGTAGCTATCCAGGCTGACGAATCAGATTCAGTCGCGGGCTATGTCGACGGCCTGGTGTTGTTCTACAGTCCCACGTGCCCGCACTGTCACAAGGAGCAAAAGTTTCTTGATGTGCTTGAAAAGAAGTATCCAGCGTTAGATGTGCAGCGCTATAACGTTGATAATAGGGAGAATATTCCCCACATGATTGAAATAGCTGCAGGGTATGAAGGTGCTGAGCGCTCTTTGGGTAACGTGCCGCTTACGTTTGTTGGGGCAGAGTACATTGTTGGGTACGATTCGGACGAAACCAGTGGTGCAGAAATAGAGGCAGCGGTGCGTACTGTGTTGGGTTTGGAGCACGATGGTGCAACCTCAACCACACACCTCTTGAATGTGCCTATTCTTGGTGCGGTAGACCCTAGTGAGTACTCCTTACCTTTACTTGCTGTGCTTCTGGGCTTTTTAGACGGATTTAACATCTGTTCGCTTGGTGCATTGGTGCTTATTATCGGTCTCACGTTAAAACTGCAGCGTCGTCGCGCCATTCTCTTCTTTGGAGGAACATTTATTGTTACTACTGCGCTCGTATATGGTGCCCTTATTGTGTTGTGGTACAAGGTTTTCGACATATTCACCGCATATGTGAGCATGTTGAAAGTCCTGATTGTGCTACTTTCGCTTGGTGGCGGTGCGTATTTCCTGAAAGAGTACTTTCGCATGCGCTCACAGGGAGCTGTTTGCCAGCTCCAAGAGTCTCCGTTTATAGCACGACTCAGTGAACACACTAGTCGCGCGTTCGAGCATCCAGGCCGCCTCCTTTCCGTCTTTGGTGCGGTGTTGGTGTTTGCTGCGGTTGTGGCGATTGTCGAGTTTCCATGCTCGGCCGCGGTGCCAGTGGTGTTTGCGGGTATCCTTGCTGATACTGGCATGAGTACGCTTGCGTACTTGCTCCACATTGGCTTGTTTGTGATTTTTTATTTACTCGATGAGCTTATTATATTTGGCATTGCAGCGTATAAGTTGAAGCTCTGGATGTTGAATGGCACATTCACTAAGTGGGCGGTCTTGGCTGAAGGGGTCATACTTTTTGCGATTGGGCTTTTCTATGCGTTGGGGATGTTAGGGTTACTGTAGTTGGGCAGAGCCTTGTAACAAGAAACGGCGCCATGTGGCGCCGCTGTGCATTCTGGGTTGCGAGTCAGATGTTGTACAGTGCACTGACGAGGTCGTACAGGGCGTAGCGTCCCTCGCCGTCACTGGTTGCGATCACGCTTGTAAGTACGCCCTCGTCAATGAGGAGTTGGAGGCGTGCTTCGTGCTTATGGCAAGTTTCATGCTCGCAGATGAGCACGATACTCATGTCGCGGTGCTGCATGGCATGTGCTCGGATGAGGTCGATGGCTGCCTCCATTTCAGTCTGCTGTGCAAAGACGAATGCAATGTCAAAGCAGGTGCCGCTCCGCACAAGTGCCTGTTCGAACTCTTCCGACAGTGCTGCAGCACGTTCTTCGTTAACGCGGTGAGCGGCAAACGCACCGGCGTTCTTACCTACCTGACCAACCGCAGCCGCCCCCATGGTCAATAGCCATGTGTTGCTTGGTGTGTAGTTGCCAGCGAACGTGTGCATGGTGCATCTGCTGGCTTCTACGGGCCCTGAGATGTGCTTCTGCCACGCTCTCCCGGTGGTGATGATGCCGCACTGGCTTTTGCGCCCTCTGCGAAGTAAGGTAGGAAGGGTTGTGTCTGCGAACGATTCGATGGTGTGCATCAGTAGCTCCGCTGTGGTGTTCCGTCTGCACACTACTGTGCGTGAGGTGTGTTGTCAACGATTGTGGAGGTAACGACTCAAAGCAACCCAAGCCACTAGAATGAGTCACATGGTGTTAGGTCGTGAGCCTCAACTCGTCTGACCGAACACACGGGCGGCTCCGCAGGAATGAACCCCCTTGAGCTGCTATGTGTGGAGCGCAAGTGACATGAGGAGTTCATGCAGTTCTTCTCCTTTAATATACCGAAACGTGCCTGGGCGCATGCGACGAAGGCGTATGTTCATAATGCGGGTACGCTTAAGGTCGCGGACGGTGTAACCTAATGCACTCGTCATGCGTTTGATTTGATGGTTCTTGCCTTCGGTGAGAACAATGCGAAACGTGTTGCGCGTAAGGCGCTCTACCTCACAGGGTTTCGTGATGTAGTCGCCAATATCCACTCCCGATGCCATGTTCTCTGCAAAGTCAGCTCGGAGGCGCTCGTTTACTGATACTTTATACTCCTTTTCATGTTCGCGCATGGGCGAGAGCAGGGGCTCAACGATACGGCCGTCGTTGGTGAGGATGATGAGCCCATGGCTGTTTTTGTCGAGTCGGCCTACTGGGAATACATCAAGCTCGGGATGTGTTTTTTTAAGGAGGTCCTCAATCTCTTTTTCTTCGTCTTGTGCGCCGTGGGTCACAATGCCACGCGGCTTGTAGTAGGCGAGGTAGACGAATTCTTTTGTTTCATGACCGCTAACCTCCACCATGTCTCCCTCCGCTACCTGGTCGCCCAGTTTCGCTATGCGACCGTTGATGGTCACCTTTCGCTCAGTAATGAGTGTGTCAGCGCCGCGACGGGTACTGTAACCTTGTTCGGCGAGATATTTATTGATACGGATAGATGTTGACATCACCGCAAACTATGCCACAAAGAAGCCCAAAACACAAGACGCACCAACATAAGGAGCCGCATAAGCGACATGAGAAGTCGATCATTGCTTTGTGGTTGGAGCGCAGGTAGTGCACCTGCAACCGTGCGGTTTGATGAATTCATCGACATACTCGGGGCCGTAGTCGTAGGTGAGCTCTTCGCCGGGCTTGATGCGTTTCAGTGCCTTGACGAACACACGCTTGCCGGTTTGTATTGACTCACAGTTTGGTGTGCATGAGTGGTTGATGTATCGCGCAAGGTTGTGGCGAGGGGAACCGTCAATGGTCCATTTGGTATTGATCTCAAACAGGTAGCGCGCGCCTTTCATGCAGTCTGCCTCTTCGGTTGGTATGATGGCGCCAATATACTCAATATACATACCAGGTTCGATTGGAGTTGTTGCAAAAAGACCAAGGCCGGCACTTGACCGACCGACACGCAGTGACTCTTTGGGGATTGGGTGCGTTCTTCGCATTGCGACACTATACCCCATCGCGCCTTGTCGACCAAGACGATTTCTGTGAGAACCACAGCACTTGCTGCAGTGTGCTTTTGTGACTACCCCTGCGACCTACTCCCTACAACCTTGCCCACACACTATTCACAATCCAGCTGTCCTCCCCATGTCACTTCGCGCTATACTAACCGCATGACTACTGCCGAGCCCACCATCGACCGAATTATAAAAAACTTCGACAAGCTTGCGGTTACTCCTGCGCGGACAGCACTTCTTTCCATTGTAGAGGCCGGTCTTGAAGCTATTCAAACGCCTCGTGTGGTCGAACGCGCGGTGGCGTTGGAGGGTAACGTGCTTACGGTTGCAGGCACTGCGTACGACCTCACCATGTACGAGAACCTGTATGTTGTTGGTGTGGGGAAGTGTGCGGTTGACGCCGCAACAGCACTTGAAGGAATCCTGGGTGAGCGTATTACCGCAGGCGCTGTATTGGATGTCCGTGAAGTAGAGCAGCCTCTCAAGCATATACAAACCCTTGTAGGTACCCACCCATTCCCTTCGGCACAAAACATAACGCACACACGTGCGTTGCTCGACATAGCCCAGCGTGCTGGCGATCACGACCTCGTGTTAGTGATTATCTCCGGTGGAGGTTCGGCACTGTTAACGCAGCCGAAAACACACACCGCGCACGATGAGGCAAAACTGATCGAGCACCTGTTTCGAGGGGGTGCCATGATCGAAGACTTGAACACTGTTCGCAAACATCTCTCAGAAGCGCGTGGTGGACACCTTGCAGCGGCTGCATTTCCCGCCACCGTGGTCTCGCTGTTATTTTCTGATGTGCCCGGCAACGATATTCACACCATTTCAAGTGGTCCAACCGTTATGGATGAAAGTACTCTTGAAGACGCTCGTGCCGTTCTCGAGAAATACCATGCTGAACATTGTGGTTTCGATCCCGCACACTTGTTTGAAACACCAAAAGTGGAAAGTATGTTTGTTCATGTCCGCAACGAGCTCGTGCTTACAAACGAAACAGCGCTTGTTGCAATGAAGTCTCGTGCGGAAGCTCTTGGCTACTCAGCAATGATTCGAGACACCGACATTCGCGGTGAGGCGCGTGAATTGGGCAAACTACTTGTGGACGAATTGCACGCTGCACGGCCGCGTACGGTGCTTTTGTATGGTGGAGAGACCACGGTTACCATTGAAGGCCCAGGGAAGGGTGGGAGGAACGAAGAGCTTTCGCTTGGGGCACTTGCACACCTTACGGAGCACGAGCTCGTACTTTCGGTTGCAAGCGACGGTAGAGACAACACCGAATATGCAGGTGGCATTGCTGACGCCGAGACAAAACGCTTGGCGAGCAACGAATCACTCGATCCTGCAAACTTTCTCTATACCAACGATTCATTTACCTTTTTCCACACATTGAAGCAGGGTGTCAATACAGGCTATACTGGAGCTAATGTGGCAGACCTCATGGTCGCAATGAAGCACGAAGAGCGTGCCTGAGTACATGTGTTGATTACAAACCGCACCTTTACAACTAACGCGTAGCATCCGCAACATTTTTTCTATGTCAGAAAGCAAAGAACAGCTCATCATTTGGTACAAAGACCTCACTATAGACGATGTGCCCAAGGTCGGCGGCAAAAACGCAGCGCTTGGAGAAATGGTGCGAGAACTCCTCCCGCTCGGCGTACGCGTACCCAATGGCTTTGCGGTTACCGCAAATGCATACAATCGTTTCCTCGACGGCACCGGACTGCGTGTACGAATAAACGATACGCTTGAAGGGCTCGATACACATGATGTGCGCGAATTGCAAAAGCGCGGCAAGGAGGTGCGAGAGATGATTCTGAAGGAGGAATTGCCGGCCGACCTAAAAACAGCAATTGCAACAGCATACAAGGATTTGGTCGACCTGGAGGGTGCCGAAGATGTAGCGGTGCGTAGTAGTGCAACTGCGGAAGACTTGCCCGGAGCGTCTTTTGCTGGACAGCAAGAAACATATTTGAACGTCGTTGGGGTTGAGGATGTTATCGAAGCAACAAAAAAGTGTATCGCAAGCTTGTTTACGGATCGCGCGATAAGCTATCGTGCCGACAAGGGCTTTTCTCACACCGATGCAGCGCTCTCTGTTGGAGTGCAAAAGATGGTGAGGAGTGATATGGCTACCTCTGGAGTCATGTTCTCAATAGACACCGAGTCAGGCTTTGACAAGGTGGTTATTATTGATGCAGCCTATGGCTTGGGCGAAATGGTGGTACAGGGTAAGGTGACCCCAGACAGCTTCACGGTATTTAAGCCATCGCTTGAGAAGGGTATGAAGGCAGTGATTGCGCGTGATATTGGGCCAAAGGAGGTAAAGATGGTCTATGGCGAAAAGGGTGGCGAGATTGTGGATGTGCCCCAGGAGGACAAAGACCGCCTTTGCGTCACTGACGAAGAAGTGGAAACGCTTGCGAAGTATGCATTGCAAATCGAGAAGCATTTTTCCACCAAGCATGGGCACTATCAGCCTATGGACATGGAGTGGGCCAAGGATGGTAAAACCGGGGAGCTCTACATTGTGCAGGCGCGACCGGAAACTGTCGTTTCTACTCGAGATAAAGATGTGTACGTTGAGCATGTGCTGAAGGGTGATGGCGATACGCTTGTCTCAGGTACTGCTGTTGGCACAAAGATTGCACACGGCAAAGTGCGCGTGATACATAGCGTGGAAGGGATCCACGACTTTCAGAAGGGCGAGGTACTGGTTACCGAAATTACCGACCCTGACTGGGAACCTATCATGAAAATTGCGAGCGCAATTGTGACAGACAAGGGTGGTCGTACAAGCCATGCTGCTATTGTCTCGCGAGAACTTGGTATCCCGTGCATTGTTGGTACCACAAACGCCACACAAGTGCTCACCACGGGTGCTGATGTCACGGTTGACTGTAGTAGTGGGCGAGTGCTGACGGGTAGTGTTGATTTTGAAGTTATCGAACACCATTTGGATAAGTTGCCGGAACTGAAGACCAAAATCATGGTGAACGTTGGTAGTCCGGAAGAGGCGTTTAAGAACACCTATTTGCCGGTAGATGGGGTGGGCTTGGGTCGTTTGGAGTTCATCATTATGAGCCACATCCAGGTGCATCCAAACGCACTTGTTGAGTACGAAAAGTTGAAGTGGTATGCCGGCGAAGGGCAGGAGGACAAGCAGGAGCTTGTGGCAAAAATCGACCAGCTCACCAAGGGTTATGAAGACAAAACGCGGTACTATGTCGACGAGCTCACTGAAGGAATAGCCAAGATTGCAGCAGCGTTCTACCCGAATGATGTCATTATTCGATTCAGTGATTTCAAGACAAACGAATACCGCACGCTGTTGGGGGGCTACCTGTACGAGCCTGAAGAAGAAAACCCAATGATTGGTTGGCGTGGTACCAGTCGGTACTACGACGAAAAGTTTAGGACGGCGTTTGGTTTTGAATGTGAGGCAATTCAGAAAGTGCGTGAAGAGCTCGGGCTCGATAACGTTATCCCGATGGTGCCATTCTGTCGAACACTTGAGGAGGCAGATAAGGTACTGGAGGTCATGAAGGAATACGGACTTGACCGAGACAAGGGGACCAAGGTGTACGTGATGTGTGAGATCCCTGCAAACGTCCTTTTGGCAAACGAGTTTCTCGATCGCTTCGACGGGTTCTCTATTGGAAGTAACGACCTGACACAGCTTGTGCTCGGCATGGACCGTGACAACAGTGTGATTTCACACATTGCAAATGAAAATAACGATGCAGTAAAGCGCATGATTGAGCCTGCTATTGAAGCGTGTAAGAAGCGTGGTAAGTACATTGGTATTTGTGGCCAAGCCCCAAGTGACTTCCCGGAGTTTGCACAGTTCCTCACGCGCCTTGGCATCGAGAGTCTCTCGTTTACCCCTGACACGGTCATCAAGACCCTGCCCAAAATTGCAGAAGCAGAGGCGGAAGCAGAAGTGAAGTAGAGGGCGTATAGGTTTATTGAGTAAGTATACGTATCCCGTCATGGAGTTCTTCCTACTCCTCTCCGGCCCATTTGACAATCCGCTCGCATACAAGACACTCTATGAGTGTCTTGTGGCTGTTCTGAATATTGCCATATATGTCCTCTTTCCTTTCATCGTGCTCATGATCGTTTATACAGGCTTTTTGCTTGTGGCCGCCCAGGGCAATCCGGAAAAGCTCTCTCGCGCCAAGAGTGCGCTCGTGTGCTCATCGGGGCGTTGGTCATCTTGGGGAGCAAGGCGCTGGCACTTGCGACAGAGGCGACGGTAGTTGAGCTGACAATGCAGTAATACTGAAATTTCGACGTAAACGTTGTGTTGTCGGACTGGTGAACGCCGCCTGGAAAGGCGGCGCGTGGGATGGGCTACTTGACTATAACGTCTGCCCACGGGAGGCACATGACGCCTCCGTGGTTCTCGCGAGCCATTCGTTCGACCTCGCTCTGTCGAACGAACACCATTACTAGATGTTGTGTCAACCCTCCCCCTATAAGGGGCGCTTTCTTCTCCCGCGCTGCGCGCTTAGTCTTGTAACCCAAGGCGTCGTAGTGTGCGATCGTGAGTGAGTCAAGGAATATCTCTCCTTGATGTTTGGCTGCAAGAATGGCGGGGTGTTGCGGGTAGCCTTTGTACTCTTCAATCATTGTCATCTCTGTACATAATGTAGGTTTGTACTGCTTTGGATATTATACGCTATATACGTTATACTGTCAACTCTATCCACACCCCCATGCAATGGCGCATACTGTGGGTGTTTGGGGCACATGCCCTTGTTGCGCGTTCCCCCTTACTTCTTAGTTCCTACTCCCTAATTCTTACATCTATGTCTTCCATCACCCACATTACCGCACGCCAAATCCTTGATTCGCGCGGCAATCCCACCGTTGAAGCAGATGTGTACCTCGAAGACGGCACCATGGGCCGTGCTGCGGTGCCTTCCGGTGCCTCAACAGGGAGCCATGAAGCACATGAGCTACGAGATGGTGATGAGGCCTACGGTGGCAAGGGGGTCTTGCAGGCGGTTGATAATGTGATGGGTGATATTGCAGAAGCGGTGGTGGGGCAAGATTCAGCAAGTCAGGCAGAAATCGACAACCTCATGAACGAAGTCGATGGTACTCCAAATAAGGAGCGGTTGGGTGCAAACGCTATTCTTGCGGTCTCGCTCGCTGTTGCAAAGGCAGAAGCGCTTTCGCGCGGAGTGCCGCTCTATGAGTACGTTGCTGAGCTTTCGCGAGACCAGCGCGCACCACTATTGCCGGTGCCGATGTGCAATCTCATAAACGGTGGTCAACATGCCGCTAACAGCACAGATATTCAAGAGTTTATGGTACTTCCCATTGGTGCGCCAACGTTTTTTGAGGCGGTGCGCATGAGTGCAGAGGTCTTTCATAGCCTTAAGAGTGTACTCAAGGAAGAAGGGTATGGCACCACGGTGGGGGATGAGGGTGGTTTTGCACCCACGGTGCGCAATGGCAACCGCGAAGCGCTAGAATTGTTGAGCCGTGCGGTTACAAAGGCGGGCTACAGGCTTGGTGAGGATATAGCCTTTGGTATCGATGCTGCCGCAAGTGAATTCTACACGCCAGAAATGACCTACAACCTTGCCAGTGAAGACCGCATAATCGATCGTGAGGAACTTATCGACCTGTATCAGTCGCTCACCACTGAGTATCCGCTTGTTACGATTGAGGATGGCCTCGCCGAGGACGATTGGGAGGGGTGGGCAACACTTACCAAGCGGTTGGGTGAAGACGTGCAGCTTGTGGGCGATGATCTTTTGGTCACAAACGTATCGTTCTTGGAGCGTGCGATTGAAGAAAAGGCAGCAAATGCAATTTTGATAAAGGTAAACCAGATCGGCACACTCACCGAAACCATTGATGCGGTCGACACGGCACACGAAGCAGGCTGGAATGCGGTTATTAGCCATAGGAGCGGCGAAACAGAAGATACAACCATTGCACATCTTGCCGTGGGGCTTGCCACTGGCCAAATAAAGACCGGCTCCATGAGTCGTACCGATAGAGTTGCGAAGTATAACGAGTTACTACGTATTGAAGAAATGTTGGGTGAGAATGCTGAGTTTGCGAGCTGGAAATAGCAAAACGTTAACGTTCATATGGCTGGCACAACTCATCAAGAGTGTCAACGTGCATGCGGTAGCTGACGCTTCTTGTGTTCCATGCATATACTGCAGCAAATTCCCACCTGTCTGTAGATGCGCCTCTTGTGTGCTGGCTCACAAGTCCACTGACCATTCGCGCATTAACTATAACCACTTCGATTAATCGAAGTGGTTGCCTTGGGTAGTTGGAGCGCCACAGCCAAGCTCCGTATCATCGATTGTGCGATTGGGTAGGTGTGGACTACACATGTGAGCTATACCGCATGTGTGACGGAATGTGCCGAGCTGCTGCATGCTATATTAGGGAGAGATCTTGGGTGTGAATGCTGAGTGTGTGAATGTGAAATAGTATTCTGAGTTATGCCCATTGTACAAAAACCTGCAAAAGTCGTTTTTTTGTCTTGTGTGCAGGTGCAATATTCCAGCTTACGCAGAACACATATTCAGAATGTCGCCAATTTGCGCGCCCAAAAATTACTAAATACTGACCTCCTCACGTTTTTGTTTCCCAATGTTCTATCCACAGGCATTTCAGGCCGCATTCTGTGTTTGGGTGCGGTACAATAAGGAAGCCCCACTTCACCCTGTGTGAAGTTTTTTATCCCCCACTCTTGCCACTAGTTATTACTACACCTATGGCGACCACATCATCCCGCAAAAAAAGCACTGCTGAGACAAAAAACGACAAGTTTACTGAAGTTGCTGCTGAAGCTGTTGCAACAATCGACAAAATCTTTGAGCCTGACGCTGAACCGAGTCAAATCAGTGAAAAGGAGGTAAAGGCGGTGCACAGAGGTACCTACTACAGCAAGTTTGTGCCCGAGATTCAAAAGCGGGATGGGAGTATTGCCCGTTTTGATTTCAATAAGATTGTGCGGGCTGTGGGGCTTGCAATGGAGCAGGTAGAGGAGGGCTCAATGGAGGAGGCAGAAATGGTCGCACATAAGGTGGTCGCCGATGTGGTGCGTATCGCAAAGAAGTACAAAAACTTCCTGCCAACGGTGGAGGGTATTCAAGACGAGGTTGAGCGTCAACTCATTCTTTCTGAGTATGTAAAAACAGCAAAGCACTATATCATTTACCGCCAAGAGCGGTCACGTACACGAAAACAAGTGGCGGCAGTACCGGAGCGAGTGCGTATATTAGCTCAAGAGAGCTCAAAGTACTTTGAAGGCAATCCGATGGGTGAGTTCGTGTACCTTCGAACGTATGCGCGTTGGATCGAAAGTGAATCTCGTCGCGAGACATGGATTGAGACTGTCGATCGATACATGAATTTCATGAAAGAGAACCTGGAAGACAAGCTCACAGAGGAGGAGTACGCAGAGGTTCGTGAGGCAATTTTGAAGCAGGAGGCTATGCCTTCAATGCGCTTACTACAGTTTGCTGGTGGGCCGGCTCGTCGTTGCAATGCGGTTGCCTACAACTGTTCGTTTATTGCTCCTACAAAAATTCAAGACTTTGGTGAGGTGTTGTACTTGTCGGCATCCGGCTGTGGCGTTGGTTTTGCTGCAGAAAGTAAAAACATTGAGCAACTGCCACAAATTAAATCGCAGACTGGTACGGTGCTGAAGACACACGTGGTGAAGGATTCAAAAGAAGGCTGGGCGGATGCATTGGTTCATGGCATGAAAACGTGGTACGACGGAAAGGATGTAGAGTTTGACTACGGCGAGATCCGGCCATCTGGTGCTCGTCTAAAGACTATGGGTGGCAAGGCGTCTGGTCCTGAGCCCTTGCGCTCGTTGCTTGATTTCATGCGCACAAAGATTATGAGTCGGCAGAACCGTCGCCTCCGCAACATCGATGCGCACGATATTCTCTGCAAAATTGGCGAGGCGATTGTCTCAGGAGGCGTGCGCCGCAGTGCTATGATCTCGCTTTCAGACCTCGACGATGAGCTTATACGACATGCCAAGGATGGTGCGTTCTACAACACCGACCCACACCGCATGCTTGCAAACAACAGTGCTGTGTACGAGCGAAAGCCGAGCAGTGAAGAGTTTATGGACGAATGGATGGCGCTGATGAAGGGGCGGAGTGGTGAGCGCGGCATTTTCAATCGTGGCGGCCTTATGACACAACTTCCAAAGCGTCGTCTCGACCTCTGGAAAAAACAAGGTGTTATTGAGAACAAGCACATTGTCGAGCCGGTTGGCACGAATCCTTGTGGTGAGATTATTCTGCAGAGCAAGCAGTTTTGTAACCTATCTGAAGTTATTGCGCGCAGACATGATACCGTCGAAAGCCTGAAGCGAAAAGCGCGTATTGCGGCAATTCTGGGCACGTACCAGAGTTCGCTCACTAACTTCAACTACCTCTCAAAGGAGTGGACCGACAACTGTCGCAGTGAGCGTTTGCTTGGGGTCTCTGTGTCTGGTCAGTGGGATTCGCCTGAAGCACGCAAGCCTGAGGTGTTGCGAGCTGTTCGCGATGAAGCAATTGCCATGAACAAGAAGTATGCAAAACGCTTTGGTATTCCAGCGAGTAGCTCGGTAACGGCGGTAAAGCCAAGTGGTACTGTGTCGCAAACGGTGAATTGCGCTTCAGGGATGCATCCTCGGCATAGCGAGTACTACATCCGCCGCATCCGCATTAGTGCAACCGACTCCTTGTTCAAGATGCTCAAAGACCAGGGTGTGCCATATCACCCAGAGGTTGGGCAGAGCGAAGATGACGCGAACACGTTTGTGCTCGAGTTTCCGGTAAAATCGCCAAAATCGAGTGTGTACAATAATGATCTTTCAGCAATCGAACAGCTTGAGTACTGGAAACTTGTAAAAGAGAACTATACCGAACACAATCCATCGGTCACTATCTCTATTGGGGATGATGAATGGGTTGGTGTGGCGAATTGGCTGTACGAGAACTGGGAAATGATTGGCGGGCTTTCGTTCTTGCCACGCAGTAATCACAGTTATCGTCTTGCGCCGTATGAAGCGTGCGACAAAGAGACCTACGAAAAGCTTGCAAAGAAGTTCGAGAACATAGATTACAGCAAAATTGTAGCATATGAGCTTCGGGATGAGACCGAGCAGGCGAGGGAGTTGGCGTGTGCTGGTGGCGTGTGCGAAATCAATTAAGGCGAGCTGCCCAGAATGAGCGATCTCCTTCGTTGTCTTCGGAAGTTGGTCCGGTCACCGTACACGTGAGTACGGCTCCCGGACACAACTTCCTCGACGCCTCGGATATCATCTCATTCTGAACACCTCGTGTTTTCAAACGGAGATGGAGTGAGGAGATAAAAGTAGTTTTGAAATGCCGACACGCCATTTCAAAAAAATAACGTTCATTTACAAACGAATACACAAAAACGACCCGTATGGCCTTTGTGCTCGCCATTCAGGTCAGAATATTGTTTGCTGGAGCCGAAAATTCTCCTATGACCCGTAGCGCGGGTAAGTGTCTAGACACGATTTGCAACAATAATTCCGGCCTGAATGGCCGGCATGTGGATTCGCCTGTGAGTACGGGACAAGTACAAGGAGGGTTGGCAGAGTGGTTTATTGCACTTCTCTTATGAAGAAGCGAAAACTTAGCTAGGTTTTCGCGGGTTCGAATCCCGCACCCTCCGCAACCACAAGTCTTGTCTCGTACTCACAGGCGTATACCTACTAATTATAAGTATACGGTATGATAAGGTGCGCCACCTACCGTCACTACCGTTTT